>ENA-ORXT01001199-ORXT01001199.1-marine-metagenome-genome-assembly--contig:-NODE-1199-length-36102-cov-3.945399_pt1 | contig 36102 bp, 26 predicted proteins | sample MGYA00237868_ERZ511482 | MGnify/ENA metagenome assembly ERZ511482 | reverse complement strand
GGGCAGTCGGTAATGCCGTGACCGAGGAAGTTTTCGCTGCGCGTCTACTTCGTGGTCGATGAGTTGGCGAACGCGTTTGGCGCGGGGCTTTTTGACGGGTATGGAGGAGGGGTCGACGCCGAGGCTGCTACGAGCGGCGGTTAAAGACCTGGTTTTGTGAAAGTTGGACAGGATACCGTCACTTTACGTTGACAAAGTCGAAATTTACTTTGTATGGGCAGCTATCTATGCAATCATTCGTTTTCAACCAGCCAACTTATTCTTCCGCAATCTCCAAGCAGGGTGAAACGGAGTTGGTGGGTTGGGAAGATAGAAGTACTTTGGGGCCGGGTTGACGTGGGCGCGATAGCGGCTCGGTTCTTCACCGTCAAGATTATTCAGAAGTAAAAAGTAAACAATCATGAAAGGAACCAAATATCCAAAATCCTTTTCGCACATCGGCATTACCGTGCCCGACATCGAAAAGGCCGTTGAATTTTACCGCGAAGTGATGGGCTGGTACGTCATTCAGCCGCCCTCCAAAATCCAAAAGGATAGAGATACGGCGATTGGGCAAATGTGCATCGACGTATTTGGCGAAGACTGGGAGCAATTCGAAATCGCTCATTTGTCTACGTCTGACGGGATCGGCATCGAGCTTTTTTCGTTTCCCAACGGCGTGAAGGAGGCACCGGCGTTCAATCCCTTCAATACGGGGCTTTTCCATTTTTGCGTTCAGGATCCCGACATCGAGGAACTCACCCGAAAGATCGTGGCGCACGGCGGAAAACAGCGTATGCCGATCCGGGAATATTACCCGGACGAAAAACCTTTCAAGATGGTGTACGTGGAAGACCCGTTCGGAATAGTCTTCGAGATCTATACGCACAGCTATGAATTGACGTATTCTCCGGGGGCCTATGATAAGTAGGACATAGTTTGCGGATGGTGGTATCGTCATCGCCGCCGCGCCTTTCCCCGAAGCACGGAACCCGAGCCAACAGCTGCGCATCGATTTCGGTCCGTTGGGTAAACGCGGAACCTTCGCCCAAATCACCGACCGCTACCGGCCGGAGGAATTGATCGGTCAGCGGGTCGTCGCCGTGATCGACTTCCGCCGAAGCGGATTGCCGACCTGAGGAGTGAACGCCTGCTGTTGGGTGGGCTACCGGATAAGGTCATGACGCTGCCCGCGCCCGAAGCTCCGGTGGCCGAGGGAATGCGGGTGGGATTGCCAAATTTGCATATTTTGTTTGTAAATATTATATTTGCAACGATTAAAAACAAAACAGCATGACGCTTAACTTACTTTCTTGCGGCCAGGACCGCCCCGACCGGCGTGGTATCGCCCGCATGCTCGGCGAAATCGCCGACGACCTCGATCACAACCTCGCCAACGAACTGACCGACATCCTCATCGAAGGGTCGCCCGTCGAGATCGAGGTATCTTTCAACGAATCCTCCGCCTACCGCGCGCTGCGCAAGGCGGACATCGAGTATGAGATTGTGGAATAGGTCCGCATCAAACCAATTAAGGCGCGGCGGTACTAAAAGACTAACGAACCAACAGACTAACGCTTTTTCTTTTTCTTCTTCCCCCGCGGCTTTTGCCCCCGCGTGATCGGCTTCTTGTACTTTTCCATCATTTTCTCCCGCTTGCCTTTACGCACGGCGACCTTTTGGTTCTTTTCGCTCTTCTCGTGGAAGGCGGCGCGCTCCGGGTCGATGGTGATGAACTCGGTGTTTTCCGCGACGAATTCCGGATCCATTTCCAGCGGGATGAGTTCGTCGGAGAGCTCCAGCCCATCGGGTAGGGGACGGAAGGGGATTTCCCGGCCCATCAGGGCTTCGATCTCCGCCTTGTATTCGGCCTCCTTGTCCGAGGCGAAGAGCAGCGCAACGCCTTTCTCCTCCGCCCGCCCGGTACGGCCCACGCGGTGGATGTGCTTTTCGGCGTTATCGGATACGTCGAAGTTGACGACGTGGGTAACCAGCGAAACGTCCAGGCCGCGGGCGACGATGTCGGTCGCGATCAGCACCCGGTAGCTGCCGTCCTCGAAGGCGGCGACGGTATTGAAGCGGTTGTTCTGCGATTTATTCGAGTGGATGACGCCGAGGGCCTCCCCGAAGACGGGTTCCAGCCGCTCGTACAGCGCATCGACCATCTTGCGGGAGCCGGCGAAGACGAGCACCTTTTTCATCTCCGCGTGCTCCTTCAGCAGCAGTTCGAGCAGGTTGGCCTTGGAGTTGAAATTGGGCACCGCGTAGGCGTATTGATCGATGTTCTCCAGCGGCGCGCCGGAGGGGGCGGCTTCGATCACCTCGTAGTAATCGGTGAACTGGTTGATCGTCGCCATTACGTCGTCGATCATGGTGGCGGAGAAGAAAAGGTGCTGGCGTTTTTTGGGCAGGAAATCGACGATGTCGTTGAGCTGGTGGCGGAAACCGAGGTCCAGCATCTCGTCTACCTCGTCGAGTACGAGCTGACGGATGTTGCGGAGTTTCAGCACGCCGTCTTTCAACAAATCCCCGAGCCGGCCCGGCGTACCGACGAGAACGTCGACGCCCGCTTCCACCTCGGCTTTGTGCACCTTGATGTTGGTGCCGCCGTAAACGCCGACGACCTCGACGCTCATGAATTCGGTCAGCTTCTTCACTTCGGTCACTACCTGGCTGACCAGTTCCCGCGTCGGCACGATGATCAATATCTGCGGATGCGGCGACTTGGTGAAACGCCACAATCGGAGGCAGGGCAGCAGGTAAGCGTAGGTCTTACCCGTGCCGGTTTGCGCGATGCCGATCACGTCGCGCCCGGCCGCAATGGGCGAGAAGGACTTCTCCTGGATGGCCGTCGGCGTAGTGATGCCCATTTCGGCCAGCGCTTGCTGAAGTTGGTTGTTGAGGTTGAGGTCGGCAAAGGTCATGGCGCGAAGATAGGCCGGTCGGGGACGAACTACGTCAGTCATTGATTCTACCTTTCTGAAAACCTTCTTTTTGCACCCGCGTCCCCGCCCAAAACCGACCGTTTACGCGATCACGCAGGCCACCGCCTCCAGTTCCACCAGGCAACCGTAGTGCAGCTCGCGACTCGGTACTACGCAGCGGGCGGGCCGGTGGTCGCCGAAAAAATCGGCGTAAAGCGCGTTGATCGTGTCCCAGTATTTTACGTCGGGAATGTAGATGCGCACCTGCAAAACGTGTCCGCGATCACTGCCGGAATGCCGCAACAGATGGTCGAGTTTATCCAACACGGCCAGCATTTGCGCCTCGATCCCGTCGGGAATGCCGCCGTCTTCGAGTTTCGGGATCTGGCCGGAAATGTACAGCGTTCCGTGGTGTTCCATCACCGGGCTATAGTGTCCTTTCGGCGCGGGAATCTGAGCGTTCTTGATAATCGTCATATCGGCAAAATACAGCGTCTACGGAAGAATCCGCTAACTTTAAGCCCAATCCCGACATACTGCTAGACAAATGCTTTTTTGACTTTCCTCCATTGGAGGGGCCGGGGGGAAGACTTTAACGCATTTGTCTAACAGTGTACCAATCCCGACGAAATGAAATACCCGATATTACTGCCGTTAGCGATGTTCCTGATGCTCGCGTGCGGCCCGCGAAAAGAAGTAGTTAAAGCGACCTGCGCCGAAGCCGTCACGATGATGTCGCGCGATTTCCCTTACGAATCCACCCAATTTTACCTCGACGAATTCACCGGCGAAGCACTGTTGGCCATCGATCCCGGGCAAAGCAAAAGCGCGGCGGTAGCGAAGGCTTTCCCCGGGCCGTCTTGTAATTACGACGTGGTTTTATACGGGGTGGGTGAAAACGACGGCGCGTCCAGTTTCAGCGTAGCGGTCAACCGCGAGTTGATCGGCGATTTCATTCTTCCGCTCAGCAAACAACCCTCCGAAACGGGCGACAAATTCAACCTGACCGTAAAAGGCGTGCGCCTGCGAAAGGGCGACCTGATCACCGTCACCGGTCGCGTGGGGACGGACGGGAAAGAATTCAGCCGTGCGCGGTGGTTAAAACTGCGGTTCGTGCCGAGGTAGCGAGCTGGCTGGCTGGCGGGTTAGTTCGTTAGTAGTTAGTTCGTTAGTGCCACCGCGCTTACAATAGACGGCGGCACTAACTACTAACGGTCTAACGACTAACGAACTAAGGGTCTAGCGACTAACGATCTAGCGACTAACGGTCTAACGAACGAACTTTCCCACTAAAGCGCCGCCACCAACCGCCTCCCCATCTCACTCTTCGGCTGCCTGATCAGAACGCCGGCATCGCCTGTTTCCACAATCCGGCCATCGTCCATAATCAGTACGCGGTCGGCGCGTTCGGCGACGAGGCGCAGGTCGTGACTGATGAACAGCAGGGCGATGCGTCGCTCGCGGCGAATGCGGTCGAGCAGGTCGAGCACGTCGCGACGGAGCGGGGCGTCGAGGGCGGAGACGGCTTCGTCGGCGATCAAAACGGTGGGCTTTCCGGCCAGGGCGCGGGCGATGGCGACGCGTTGGCGCTGGCCGCCGCTGAGGGCGGCGGGTCTGCGGTCGGCGTATTCGCCGGCGGGTAAGCCGACCGCGTCGAGTAAGGCGTGGGCGGCTTGTCGGTATTGCATCTTTTTCTGGCCGGGGTCGCCGACGCGGAGGACTTCCGTGATGGCGTACCCGACGGTGTGCGCGGGGTTCAGGGAGCTGAACGGGTCCTGAAAAATCAGCTGGATGTTCCCGGATTCGGCGACCGTGATTTCTCCGGAGGCCCTGGGTTGCAGCCCGGCCAGACAGCGCGCAATGCTGGTTTTGCCGCAGCCGCTGGGGCCGACGATGGCGACCCATTCCCCGGCGGCGACCTGGAAGCTGACGTCGTTGACGGCCGTTTTTTGGCGCTGTTCCGACCACGGCCAGGCGCGCGATTCCGCATAGGCGACCACCAGGTTTTTGACGGATAATAAGGGCGGGGTCGCGGGTGCAAAGGTCGGTTTTTCAAAAGCCTCGGTGCGCCGGACGACCTCGTTCTCCACCGCCTCCCGAAACAGCGCATCGCCCAACGGCAACAGTTGTTGCGCCGGCCCGCGCCGGATGGTCCGCCCCGCCGCCATCACCAGCAGATCGTCCGCGCCGCGCCGCATCACGTTCAGGTCGTGGGTGATGAAGATGGACGCCATGCCGAGTTCCGCCCGCAGCTTTTCCAGCAGGGCGAGGAGGCCCGCCTCCGTCACCGTATCGAGGGCCGTCGTCGGTTCGTCGGCGATCAGCAAACGCGGTTCGGCCAGCAGCGCCAGGGCGATGAGCAGCCGCTGCCGCTGCCCGCCGCTCAACTCGTGCGGGAAGGCGGACGGGATGCGGCGCTCCGTCAGTTCCACCCGCGCCAGCCATTCGTTCAGGTGCGCCGCCCGCCGGTCCGCCGTGCGCAGGTCGGGCCTAAACTGGCGGACGGCCTCCAGCAGCTGCCGGCCCACCCGCCGCGTAGGGTTGAGGGCGGTGAGCGGCTCCTGGAAAACGAGGCTGATCTCGCGGCCCCGGTACGCCCGCCATTCCCGTTCGCTGAGCGTCAGCAGATCGACCGGCGGCCCGTCTTCCGGCGTGTACCAGATCTCGCCGCTTTCCACCACCGCCGCCGCGGGCAGCAGGCCGAGCAGGGCCAGCGCGGTCAGGCTTTTTCCCGAGCCGGAGAGCCCCAGCACGCCCAGCCGCTCCCCCGCGCCCAGCTCAAACGACAGGTCGCTGACGGCCGGCGGGTCGGGCGGAAAGGCGATGGTGAGGTGTTGGACGCGGAGCATGGGAGTGCAAGTTAGCGAATACGGAGGTGTACAGCCTGCTAGACAATTGCTTTTTCGACTCCCTTTCTTTAGAGGGGCTGAGGGAGGATCTTAAAGCATTCGTCCAGCAGTGTACGGCGGAATGTCTACCTCCTCTGACGGGGCAATCCCTAAATACTTCCCACTTCATTATCCTCCACCAGCAAACACAGCATTCCTCCCACAAAGAAACTCACGCCCCCGACGATCAGCGCGTAAATCGCCTCGTTGCCGAAGGCGTAGTTCAGAATGAAGCCCAGAATCGTCGCCGCCACGATCTGCGGAATGACGATGAAGAAGTTGAACACGCCCATATAGTAGCCCATCTTCTCCGCCGGCAGGCGGCTGGAGATGATGGCGTACGGCATGGAAAGGATGCTCGCCCAAGCGATGCCCACGCCGATCATCGAAACCAGCAGCAGGTTCGGATCGCTGATGAAAAACACGGAGATCAAACCGATGCCGCCGCAAAACAGACAGATCAGGTGGGTGACGCGCCGGTTCGTCCGGCGCGCCAGCCACGGCAGGCCGAAGGCGGCGAGCGCCGCGATGCCGTTGTACACCGCAAAGCAAATACCGACCCAATCCGCCCCTTCGTTGTACGCCGCCGAGCCGGTGTCCGTCGTGCCGTAAACGTGACCGGTCACGGCCGAGGTCATGTAGATCCACATGGCGAAGAGCGCGAACCAACTGAAAAACTGCACCGCCGCCAGTTGCAGCATCGTCTTCGGCATATGGAAAATGCCGGCGAAGGATGCTTTCAGCCCATCGAAAATGCCGGTCTTCCGCTTCGCCGCCCGGAAAGCCTCCAGGTCGTCCGGTGGGTATTCCTCGGTGTTGAAGACCGTCCACATCACCGCGCCGAAGTACGCGATGCCGCCGAGGTAGAACGACCATTTGACCGAATCGGGGATGCCGCCGCCCGCCGCCACGTTGCTCACGCCGAACCAGTTGGTCATCGCGTAGGGCAGCATCGAGGCGATCACCGCGCCGATGCCGATGAAAAAACTTTGGGTGGCGAAGCCCGTCGTTCGCTGTTCGTTCGGCAGCATATCGCCCACGAAGGCGCGGAATGGCTCCATGCTGATGTTGATGCTCGCGTCCAATATCCAGAGCATGATGGCCGCCATCCACAGCGCGGTGGAGTTGGGCATAAGGAAAAGCGCGATGGTTGCCAGCACCGCCCCGGCGGCGAAGAACGGGCGGCGACGGCCCCATTTCTCACTCCACGTCTGGTCGCTGTAGTAACCGATGACGGGTTGCACCAGCAAACCCGTTACCGGCCCCGCCAGCCAGAGGATGGGCAACTCGTCTTGCGAGGCCCCGAGGGTTTCGAAGATGCGGCTCACGTTCGCGTTTTGCAGCGCAAAACCGAACTGAATGCCCAGAAAACCGAAACTCATGTTCCAGATCTGCCAAAAGCTCAGGCGCGGTTTCGCCGAGCCGATCGAAATACTTTGCATGTCAACTACTTTTCGAGAAAATCTAAATACCGGGAGGGAAGGTAGAGAAAGTTGCGGAGTTCTCTTCCGGTCGAGGATGCCCCCCGTCCGGGTATTACTCCACGAAATACTCATACGTCGCCACCTGGCTCCGCACCTTCTCCCCGCCTTTTTTGAAGTACGTATTCCCCTGCTGATCGCTCAGCAGCCGCGACTTGGTGTTGTCCCGCAGCTGGATGTCCATAAAATGGAGGATTTCCGCCTTGAGTACGGGGTCGAGCACGGGGAAGGTGGTTTCGATGCGGTGGCTGAGGTTGCGCGTCATAAAATCGGCCGAGCTGAGGTAGAGTTTGTCTTCGCCCGCGTGGTGGAAGTGGAAGACCCGCGCGTGCTCCAGGTAGCGGTCCACGATGCTGATGCCGTGAATGTTCTCGCTGGCCTCTTTGCGCCCGGGCACCAGGCAGCAGATACCGCGGATGATCAGATCGATCTTCACCCCGGCGCGGGAAGCGTCGTAGAGCAGTTCGATCATCTTCTCGTCCTGCAGGCTGTTCATTTTCAGCATCATAGCGGCCGGCCGGCCGGCCTTCGCTTCGCTGATCTCGAAGTTGATCAGGTCTTCCAGGCCGTCGCGCAGGTTGAACTGACCGACCATCAGGTGCTGAAACCCGTCTTCCGGCTCCACCAGGTTTTCGAGGTAGTTGAATACGGCGGCCACCTCGCTGGTCAGTCGTTCGTCGGCGGTGAAGATGCCGAAGTCGCTGTAAATGCGGGCCGTCACTTCGTGGAAGTTGCCCGTGGCCAGGTAGTTGTAGATGCGCGGCACGCCGTTCTCCAGCCGCCGGACGTAAGCCAGTTTGCTGTGCACTTTCACGCCGGGGAAACTGTAATTGACGATCACGCCCGCCTTGGTCAGCTTCTCCCCCCAGCGCAGGTTGGCCTCCTCATCGAAGCGGGCCTTGACCTCGATGAAGACGTGGACCTGCTTGCCCGCCTTCACCGCCGCCATCAGCGCACGCATGATGCGGCTCTTGCGGGCCACGCGGTACTGGACGATCTTGATGTGGGTCACGGCGGGGTCCGTCGCGGCCTCCTCGAAGAAGCGGACGACGGATTCGTAACTCTGGTACGGTACGTGCAGCAGGTGATCGCGCTCACGGATGGCGCCCCAGAAATCGTCCGTTTTCTCCAACGGTTTGTAGGCCAGCGGCGGTTGGGGCGGGTTCTTCAGGTGCTTCATCCCGAAGTCGGGGAAGCCGAAGAACTCCGAGTTGTTGTGGTAGCGGCCTTCGGCGAGCACGTCGAGCGACTCCAGCTCGAAGGTGTCTTTCAGGTAATCCAGCAGGTCTTCGGGCATGGTCCGGTCGTAAACGAAGCGGCTGGCGGGGCCGACGTGGCGGCGTTGCAGGCTCGTTTTGATCTTGTCCAGCAGGTCACCGCTGAACTCATCGTCGATGTACAGTTCGGCGTCCCGCGTAAGCTTGACGCTGTACGTATCCTCGATCTCGTAACCGGGGAACATCCAGGAAATGGAATGCCGCACGATGTCGTCGAGCATGATGAGGTTGTGGTTATCGTCCGTTTTCGGCAGCTCGATGAAGCGCGGCAAATGGTCGCTCGGAATTTTGACGACGGCGTAGGCGGTCTTCCGGCCGGCCTTCTCCGTCATCAGGATGGTAAGGTACAGCTGGGCGTTGTTCAAAAACGGCCGGACCATATCCTTTACCAGCAACACCGGCTGTACGAAGGGCAACATCTTATCGTGAAAATAGCTTTCCACCCACTCCTGCTCCGTCTCGTCCAGGTCGAGGCGACGCTTCAGTACGATGCCGTTCCGTTTGAGTTGCGGCACGATCTTCTTTTCGAAGATCCGGCTGAACTCCTCCTGCTGCCGGTTCACGATTCGCTGAATGGTGCGCACGGTTTGCTTCGGCGTGATGTCCAGTTCCTTCTTCGTTTTCTTGCCTACCCGCAGCAGGTTGCGGTGGTTGGCCATCCGCACGCGGAAGAATTCGTCGAGGTTGGAGGAGTAGATGGCGAGGAATTTGATGCGCTCGAAAAGGGGCAGCGATTCGTCTTTTGCTTCCTGCAACACCCGGTGGTTGAAGGAAAGCCAGGAGATGTCGCGGATGATGACCGGGTTCTTCATGGGGGTGGGGTTTGGGCGCAAGATAGGGCAGTTGGGGCGAAGACGTCTCCGACGTCGAGCTTGCATTTTGCGCTGCGCGTAAATTCATTTCCGGAGGACGAAAAGGAGGGGAAAAGAGAAGGAGGAAGAGGCTGGGCGAACAAGAATTGTTTAGCTCGAAGTCGATGGCGTTTGTGCTGTTGACGGTTCATCATTTTGCACAAGCTTTTATTTTGATACGACTTCTCCTTCTACTCCTAATTCTTCTTATTCGTCTTCCGGAAATAAAAGCGCGCGCAGCGCGCTTAAGCTCGAAGAGCGCACTAAAAAAGCGACATCTGATCGGGCCCCCGCCACACACTCGGCCCCCGGACCTCCGCGAACCCATCCGCCTGAACGTGCCGCGCCAGCCACGCCGAAGCATCCGGCGACAGCACGTTTTCCGGTTGGTGGGGGAAGAAGTAGGTTTCCGGCAGGTTCCAGGCTTTGAGTTTCTCCGTCCACGCTTCGAGGCGGGCAAAATCCGTAGCGATCAGGCCGTTACCGACGAAGCGGATCATGGTGCGCGGCGCGGTCACGTAGTTGTGCAGCACGTCGCGGCGACCGGCGACGTCGGTGATGACGGCGGCGACGCCCCGGGCGGCCAGCGCGTCCATCAACGCCTCGGTGGCGAAAGGATCGGCGAACCAGCTGGCGTGGCGTACTTCCACGGCCAGGGGGAGCACGCGCGGCCAGCGGTCGAGGAAGATTTGCAGCAGCTTGAGTTTGTCCGCGCCGAAGTAGGGCGGCAGTTGCAGGAAAGCACAGCCCAGCTTTTCGCGAAAACCATCGAGGCTGCCGACGAATCGGGTCAGCGTCCCCTCCGGCATACCGAAATCGTTGCGGTGGCTGATCGTTTGGGGCACCTTGGGGCAGAAACGGAAATCCGCCGGGGTCTGATCGTACCATTTTTGGACGATCTCCGGCGTAGGGATGCGGTAGTGGGTGGTGTTCAACTCGATGGTGTTGAACTGCTTGCCGTACGCGCGCAGGTAGTCGGCGGTCTTCGTTTTTTCGGGGTACCATTTGCCGACCCATTCCTTCATGCTCCAGCCGGTGGCACCGACGTACAGCCGGGGCTTTCCCTGGCCGGGGCCGAGTTCATAGCGGTCGAGGCGGGCCTTGTTGGCCAGCGGTTCCACGGGAAAATCGAAGGTGACTTTCGTCAGGTCGTCGGCGCTGCCAAACTTCATGGGCGGGGGGGAATTGCAAAAGAAAAACCAGTGATGCCCGGGTGATGTTCTAATCACCGCCGGCGTCACTGGTTCAAAAACGGGTGGTACGTAGCCCGGCTGTTGCTTTGGTGTTCACGGGTGCTGAAAAAGGAGCAGCAAGCCTCTCTTCAATAAAACGTAGAGAGTAGCGCAACTGTAAATGCGGGACAAAGATAGCCGGTGAGCCGGTTTTTCCGGTGTCTTGACGGGCTGAATCGGTACCGTTCCGTAATTGAAGTCAGGAGTCGGGAGTCACGCGCGGCGGCAACTCCCGCCCTCCCGACTACACGACGCCTGACGCGAACAGGGGCGGGGGCGCGGGTGCAAAGCAAGGTGAATAGGGGAGTTGCTCTTCGACGCCGACGGGAAGATCAAGGCTCCTGAAAAACGGGCCTTGCATCCGGCGGCCCCGCCCCCGGTAATCAAAAGTCTGAAAGTCAGGAGGCGCCGCTCGCGTAAACCGGGCTTTTCAGCAGCCGTCCGATCTCGGAATTCAGCCCCGCCGGAACGGGCGGGCATCCGGCCGGCCCCGATGCCCGGGAGGAAAAAAGCTACCGTAGCATCCGGCGAAACTACAATTTTGCCCGCGTGCCGTTTGTTGCCCCGGCGCACTCTATATTTGCGCCAAAATTACGAGCACCATGCTGAAAGAATTCACCAACCTGACCAACGCCGAGCAGCAGTTGATGTTTGACGCCATCCCCCTGATCACCATCCTCGTGGCCGGTGCCGATGACGATATCGACGAAGTGGAACTCGCCGAAGCACAACGACTTGCGGATATCCGTAGCTTCAACAATCGCGGCCACATCATCGCCTACTACGAGAAGATCGACAACGGTCTGACGGACCGTATCCAGGAAATGATGAAGGAACTGCCCAATGCCCTGGAGCCCCGGCAGAACGCCATCGTGGCCCGTCTGTCCCTGCTCAACGCCGTGTTCGCCAAGATGGAGGAGCCCTTCGGCTACCTGTACTTCCGCAGTTTCCGCTCCTTCGCCCGCCACATCGCCGAGGCGCACGGCGGCTTGCTGCGCTTCTTTACCGTCGGCCCCCTGGAAGCCGAGGTCGTCGAACTACCGATGCTGGCGGAAGTGGCGCGGCCTTCCAAGGTTGATTTTCCGGACCTGCCGTAATTAGGATGCAGGTTGCACCTTGCAACCTGCATCCCGCACCTTGAAACCTGCAAGCTGATATGAGTAAAGTAATGATCATCGGCGCCGGCGGCGTCGCCCGCGTAGTCGCCTACAAATGCGCCCAGCACCCCGACGTGTTCAGCGAGTTCATGATCGCCAGCCGCACGGTCGCCCGCTGCCGCGAGATCGCCGCCGACATCGGGGAAGACCTCGGCTACGACAAGATATCCACCGCCGCGGTGGACGCCGAAGACATCCCCGCGCTGACCAACCTGTTGAAGGAGTATGACCCCGTGATGGTCATCCACGTTGCGCTGCCGTACCAGGACCTGACGATCATGGAGGCCTGCCTGAACGCCGGCGTACACTACCTCGATACCGCCAACTACGAGCCGAAGGAGGAAGCCAAATTCGAATACAGCCACCAGTGGAAATACCACAACCGCTTTAAAGCGGCGGGGCTGACGGCCATCCTCGGCTGCGGTTTCGACCCGGGCGTGACGAGCATCTTCACGGCCCGCGCCGCGAAACACATCTTCGACGAGATCCACTACCTCGACATCGTGGACGCCAACGCCGGTGACCACGGCAAGGCTTTCGCCACCAACTTTAACCCGGAGATCAACATCCGCGAGATCACCCAGAACGGCAAGTACTGGGAGAACGGGGAATGGGTCGAGATCAAACCGTTCAGCATCCGTAAAGACCTGAACTACCCGGACATCGGCCCCAAGGCCAGCTACGTGCTGTACCACGAGGAACTGGAAAGTCTGGTCAAGCACTTCCCCACCATCCGCCGCGCCCGCTTCTGGATGACCTTCGGCGATGAGTACCTGACGCACCTGCGCGTGATCCAGAACATCGGTATGGCCGGCATCGAGCCGGTGATGCACCAGGGGGTGGAGATCATCCCGCTCGAATTCCTGAAAACCGTACTGCCCGACCCCGGTAGCCTGGGCGATAACTACTCCGGTCAGACCAGCATCGGTTGCCGCATCCGGGGCATCAAGGACGGCAAGCCGCAAACGTATTACATCTGGAACAACTGTCACCACGCCGAAGCCTTCAGGGAAACCCGCGCCCAGGGCGTGAGCTACACGACCGGCGTCCCGGCCATGACCGGCGCGATGATGCTGCTGACCGGCGAGTGGACCGGCGCGGGCGTCTACAACGTCGAGCAGTTCAACCCCGATCCGTTCCTGGCAAAGCTCGGCCCGCACGGGTTGGAATGGCACGAGGAAGTGGGGGCGGATTTGGAGTTGTAGGGGCGGCTCTTTGTGACCCGAAGCGGAGTAAATGTTATGGGGCATTATTTCAGCCTGAAGGCCGAAGCAACGCGCTACCCGCCAAACAACAGGCTCCCCACCCGCACCAGCGTACTCCCGCGTTCCAGCGCCAGGGGGTAATCGCCCGACATGCCCATGCTCAATTCCTTGTATCCCGCGTCCGCGCCCAGATCGCCGGCCTTGTAGTGGGCGTGGAGGTCCGCGAGTTGTTGAAACTCATTACTGACTTGTTCCCGGTCGTCCGTGTAGGTGGCCATGCCCATTAGCCCGGCGATGCGGGCGTGGGTGACCGGCCGGTCGCGCAGACTGGCCAGTAGCTCGTCCGCACCCGCCCGGTCGAGGCCGTATTTACTTTCTTCCCGCGCCACGTGAAACTGTAGCAGTACCGGGATCACCCGCTCCGCCGCCCTGGCCTGCTTGTCGATCTCCCGCAGCAGCCGCTCGCTGTCCACCGCGTGGATGAGGTGGATGAAGGGCGCGATCGCCCTGACTTTATTGCGTTGCAAATGGCCGATGAAATGCCAGCGAATATCTTTGGGCAGCGCGGCGTGCTTTTCCACCAGTTCCGCTACGCGATTCTCACCGAAGTCGCGGTGGCCGAGTTCGTAAAGTGCCATGATGTCGGCCGTTGGTCGCTTTTTGGAAACGGCGACGAGGGTGCCGCCGGCGGCGGTAACTTCTTTGTTCAGGCGATGGTAAAGTGCGGTATCGGGCATTTTAATATTTTAGTAAGGGGTGATTTAAGATTTCAATGCCAAATAATGTATGAAGGTAGCGGGTTGTTTCGTTGTAATGACGTTTACAGCAACCTACCCACACGCATACCCACTGAAAAAGCCTTGAGACATGAACTACATGACCGCTAAGAACGATCGCCGCCGCCGCCGGAAAGCCCGCGTGATCACCACCCTTATCACCCTGACCATCGCCGCCTTTACGGCCTATACCCTCGGCGCGTTCGATGTCTTTCTCGAAGCGGAACCCGAACCGGTGGAGCAAGTGATCGCCGCTTCGGGCGGACGGGCGTAGCTTATGCAAGCCGCGCGTCACTAGCCAGTGTTCCCCGATCTACTGATTTCGGCCGCACAACATTTAAGCGGAATCCGCTGTCTTATAGCCGATTCCCTTACCTTGTAGCTATGCAACGTCTTCTCCTCCTTAACTTTCTGTTTTTTCTTACCTCCGTTGTGCTCTTCGGGCAACAGCGATTGCCGGGTAACAAAAACATATACGGTGCGAGCGGTAAGGGGCTTATTTACGATACGGAGATGACGTTCCACATGGCGATATCTACGCCGCGTAACATCACGCTCGGGCTGCGCTCCGGCAGGTTGGTGTCTTTCGACAAGATGAAATACTGGTCCGCCTCCATCGGTGATATCCGTCACGGACGCGAATGGCGCGACAATCCCGACCGCATCAATACGATAACCCAACGCGTCAGCCGGGCGTACGTTTTTGGAAAAGCGAACCAGTTGTACGCGCTACGCGTCGGCTTCGGTACCCGGAAGTACATCAGCGAAAAAGCCCGCCAGCGCGGTGTCGCCGTCGGTTATTCCTATGAGTTCGGCCCGACGCTGGGCCTGCTGAAACCTTATTACCTGGAGGTCGATGCCGCCGAGCCCGGTAACCGGGGGGCGATCATCGACATTCGTTACGACGGGGATAACGCCGACCGTTTCCTCAACAAAGACCGTATTTTCGGCGCCTCCGTCTGGTCGATGGGGCTCGACGAAATCAAACTGCGCCCCGGCCTCCACGTTAAGGCCGCCGCCCATTTCGGCTTCGGCGCTTACGACGAGATGGCCAAATCACTCGAAGTAGGCATGATGGCGGATTTCCTGTTGGGCAATACCGACATCATGATCGAAAGTGACCTGACGCCCGGAATCACGAACAGCCCGTTGTTCTTGAGCCTGTTCGTTAAAGTGCAGCTGGGGAAGCGGTGGTAGCCATGAACTGGGAGTTAGTGTAGCGCTAACTCCTGAATCCTTAGCTCCCAGACATCAGCTTTTAAAATCAATCTCCCCCTCCTTGCCGTACCGCGCGCTCACCGCCCGGAACCGTCCGATTTCTTCCCGTTGCCGCCGTTTGACCGTAAGGTCCGCCGCGCGGAGAACGTCGGAGCGTATTTTACCGAAACAGGTCGGTGCTTCCGTCTCGCCGAAGCCGATGGCGTGGGCGCAGACCAGCGGGTCTTCCAGGTCTTCACAGACGCGGTAGCAGAAGCTGTCCATAGCCAGGCGGACGGCGACCTCGCCGCGACCGTCGATGAGGGCAAGCGGCACCAGCGGCCCGGCGGGCACGATCAGCGTCAGCGGCCGTTTATGATAAGCCAGCAGGGTGAACAGGCGGGGGTGTACGTCGGGGCACCAGGCGAACAACATTTCGGCATCGGGGAAGACGAGTTCCGGCCGGTTGTGTTGCGAGATCGGGCAAGCATGCAGCAGCCGCCGGATGGCTTGGGGGTGAGCGACGTGAGCGGCCATCTGCCATAGATTGGCCGTGGGAAGTAGCACCAGTCCGCCGGCGTGAAGTGTCGGCAACGTACGGGAGCCAAACGACGGAAGCGGGTGTTGCATTTCTGGAAGAGGGTTGGTCCTTAAGTTCATATTCATTTTTGGAAAGACGGGCCGCCCCAAGCGGGGGCGAAACACCGGGTGTCGTATATTCAATCAGTGAGCTACGCTTACGCCCGGCTACCGGCGGGGGAAGTGCCGGAAGACGGGAGGAAAACGCTTTTAGTTTTTCAGGAATATAATTTTGTCAGCCATCGCCATTTTCGGTCTTAATAAACCGTTAAAGCAGTGCCGTCAGACTAGGAAACTGTATTTTACCGTTCAGATTGTACCCTCCCTAAAATTTTAAGATTGCGCTACCCCGAACCATCATTCCGAAGAATCCTTCCGATAGTCCTCTTGTTCTTTTTCCCGTTGAAACAGGTATTTGCCGGGCATATCGTCGGCGGAGAGTTCACGTATGCCTGCCGCGGCTGGTTGAACGACGACCCGGCCTCCGGCGTGAAGGTATACGACGTGCGCATCAATATGTACCGGGATTGTATCGGTCAGGGGGCATACTTCGACGGGGTGGAGCTCGGGCAATCCACGGGGCCGCAAGGCAACAGCAGTAGCCCGGGGCACATCACGATTTACCGGGGGGGAAGCGTATTCGAGGCGACCCTGCCCATTCTGCTCGATGAAGCCAACCCGGTGGAGGTCAATCTGGGTAATCCCTGTCTGGTGTTGCCGGACGACGTTTGTCAGGAGATCGGCATCTACGAGTTTACCATAGAATTGCCCGTCTCGACCGAGTCTTACACGCTGGCTTACCAGCGGTGTTGCCGCAACGAAGCGATCAAAAACCTGCGGACGCCTGATTTTATCGGCACGACATACTTCATCGCCATAACGCCCGAGGCGCAGCAAATGTGTAACGCCAGCCCGGTGTTCAACATCGACCCGCCGATCGCCATTTGCCTTAACCAGCCGTTTCAGATCGACCTGGGCGCGACGGACCGGGAGAACGACAGCCTGTCTTATTACCTCTGCGACGCCGTCGTCGGCGGCGGGCGGGATGACCTGAACGGTACGCCCTCTACGCCCGATTTCGGCGATGATCTCTTTCCCCGCATCGAATCCCCTCCGCCTTACACCTCCGCCGTTTGGGATGCGCCGCTCTATACCGTCGATGCGCAACTTGGCCTCGGTAGCCGACTCACCGTGGACTCGATCACCGGTCTGCTGGCCGGGCAGCCGCAACTGGGCGGCACCTACGCGCTCGCGGTTTGCGTCGAGGAGTGGTCGCGCGGCCCCGACCCTATTTTGCTCAGCGAAACCAAGCGGGAGTTCCAGATGACGGTCAGCCAGTGCGGCACCCGGGTATTCGCCGATCTGCTGGAAACGGAACTGGACGACCAGGGCCGCTTCTTCATCCGCCAGTGCGGGCCGGGCATCAATACCATCATCAACGAAAGCACGGACGTCAACTTCATCGAAACCTACAACTGGACGCTGGACGGGCCGGAAGGGGAACTGACCGGCACGAGCCGGGACTTCATGACCGACATCGAAACGGTCGGCGTTTACGAAGGCATCATGATCCTCAACCGGGGTTCCTTCGCCTCCAACTGCATCGACACGGCGGAGTTCCTGCTCGGCGTCTTCCCGGACGCCGTCGTGGACTTCGAGTTCACCTCCCCCGGCTGCGACGACGAGCCGATCGACTTTACCGACCTGACCACCCCATCGGGCAATAACGTCATTACGGACTGGGATTGGGATTTCGCCGACAACTCCAACCCGGATGACCGGCAAAACCCGCGTCACCGCTACACCGTTCCCGGAGATTTTAACGTACGGCTGACCGTGACCGACAATAACCGGTGTACCGCGACGGGCACTAAACCCTTGCAGTATTTTCCCAGCCCGCGCACCATCCTGATCGAACCGGACGAAGGCTTCGGCTGCTTGCCGTTCACGAAAGAATTCGTCAACCTGAGCCGCCCGATCAACGATGACTACATCTTCGAGTGGGACTTCGGCGACGGGGGAACGGCGGACATCGCCAGCCCGACCTACATCTACGAAAACAGGGGCGTTTACGATGTATACCTGGGCATCACCAGCCCGACGGGTTGCTTCGTCGATACCACCTTCGTCAACCTGGTCGACGTACGCGACGCGCCGGTGGCGGACTTCTTCTGGACGCCGGATGAGCCGACGAACATCCTGCCCGATTTTCGGGTCTTTGACCGCAGTACGGGAGCGAACGCCAGACGCTATGTTATCAGGGACCGGCCGGGGGAACTGCTGTTTACGACGCCCTCACCCGATTTCGATTATACGCTGCGCGACACCGGAACGGTCTTCATCACCCAGATCGTAACCCACCCGAGCGGCTGCGTGGATACGCTGACGAAAGACCTGCGTCTGCGCCTGATCAATACCTACTTCATGCCGGACGCCTTTACGCCCAACGGCGATGGCCTCAATGACGTATTTACGCCCGTAGGCCTGCTGGTCGGCGTGACGGAATACCGGCTGCGCGTATGGACCCGCTGGGGCGAACTCATTTACAGTACCGACCAACCGAAGGAAGGATGGGACGGTAGCTTCAACGGTCGCCAAAGCCCCGGCGGCGGGTATTTGTGGGACGCGCAATACATCGACGTAAACGGGGATATGGCGTCGTTTAAGGGCGGGTGCGTGCTGGTAAGATAGTGGGAAGTGCCGCCGCTGTCACATACGGCAGCACTTCCTACTTACTACTTCCCACTTCCGACTTAAAAAGGGCGGGGCCGCAGGTGCGAGAACCGGTTTTTCAATAAGCGTCGGACGTTTGCCCCAAGCCTGAAAACCAATTCCTCGCACCCGCGACCCCGCCCAATGACGCGTGATCTTTAATCATTATTCACCCCGTACAAAGATGTACTGCGTACTGCCGCCGGTCGTGCTGGCGTTGCCCTCGCTCGGCAAAACCATCGCTTCCTGATAAACCCAGCCGTTGCTGATCAGGTAGTTGACCGCGTGCATGACGGAATTGAACTTGATGCGCTTACCGTCGGCCGGGTTAATTACCTCCATGCGCGAACGACTACCGCCCTGGATGCTCTGACCGTAGTCGATGAAAATGGTCACTTTACTGGACAAAAATCGCTCTTGCGCGATCATCCTGATCATGGCCACCTCTTCGAGATTGTTGATGTTTACGCCGTCGACGACGACCTGTGCTGTGGCGACCGTGGTGGCGCCGAAGAGAAGCATGAATGCGAAAATCAGATTTTTCATTGTGTTTGTTTTTGATGATGAATTCGGGTATTAAACCCCTATCCGCACGATATTATCCGGCCGAAAGGCGAGTATAGCTTTTTCTTAACAAAATAGAGCCGGTTGGCCGACGTTTAAGGAGCAGCGTAAGATTCTGCCATTTACCCTTGCATAAAATACCCTCCACATGCCCCATGCCTTTGCCTTACTGTTGGCTTTCTTCCTCATGGTATTGCCGCCGGACCCTCCTGTGGAATGGATCGCTGAAACCACCCTCGACGTTGGTGACATTACCCGCGATCAGGACCACCCCGCCACTTTCCTTTTCCGGAACCTTACCGACGCTCCTCTGCTGGTAGATAATGTGCGGGCCGGCTGTGGCTGTACCGCCACCGACTGGGTCGATACCCCCGTGATGCCGGGAGACACCGGATCGATCAACGTCACCTACGATGCGATGAACGTCGGTTATTTTCGTAAGAACGTCAAGGTTTTTTTTCACGGCTACCGCGGCGGACATAAGCTTTACCTGGAAGGATTCGTCGAAGACTAGTCGTATTTGGTCTTACGCGACTTTCCTGCTACCGTAGAAGTATTACCTTCGCGCTTCGATGGAAAGAAGTCTTCGGACACTCTGACCGATTGACTACTTGACTCTTTTACTTTGAAATTATGACTTGGTTAACGTGGGTACTTCTCCTTGGCTACATCGCCTTAAGCTTTGCCCTTTACCGGCTTTTCCCTAAAGCTGGGAAGCCCGCCAGCGCCGGCCTCATCCCCGGATATAATATGGCCGTGGTGGCTGAGCTCGTTGGGCGCAAGCCCTGGCATGCACTGCTGCTGCTCATTCCCTACTTCAATGTTTTCATTTTTGCGGCACTGATGGTAGATCTGGCCCGCTCCTTCGGCCGCTTCGGCTTCGGAGAGCACGTACTTTCCGTGATTGCCTCCTGGGGCTACTTCGGATGGCTTAGCGGAAAGGAAGAAGTGAAATACGACGGCCCCATCCTGGACGTCGAACGCAAGTACCGGCAGGAGCTGGCCGTCGCTGAAAAGACCGGCGTGAAGCGGGAGGTAAATAAAGTACATGCGTCTTATTCTCAGTTTGAGAAGCCGTTTTACCGGGACTGGGCGGAGGCGGCCATCTTCGCCATTTTTGCCGCAGCAATGATCCGCTTGCTGCTCATCGAGTCCTACATCATTCCCACACCCTCCATGGAAGGGAACCTCAACGTAGGTGATTTTCTCTTCGTCTCCAAAGTCCACTATGGCCTGCGCCTGCCGGAAACATTACTGATGATTCCTCTGGCACACAACCGTGCGCCACTGGTGGGCGGGGAGAGCTACATCGACGGCGCCCAGCTGCCTTACCGCCGGCTGCCGGCCATCGAAGAAATCGATCGCTTTGACCCCGTAGTATTCAATGTGCCGGCCGGAGACTCCGTTTACATCACCCCCGGGCACAACTACTACCCGCATGATGTACGTTACGGTGGCTTCAATCCGCGCAACATCGATGTCGTCACCCGCCCGCGGGATAAGCGCGACCACTACGTGAAGCGGGCCATTGGCCTGCCGGGTGAAATCCTGGAAATAAAGGATCGTCAGGTATTCATCAACGGTGAGGCCGTTAAGGATCCCGACAATGTTCAGTACCTCTATGTGCTTAATCCCGGACCCGATGACATCAAAGAGGAGTGGTCTGACTGGGGCATCAGTGCCGAAGATTACGGCCGAACCCAACAGGGAGAGTTCGTTATGTTCCTTAACCAAAGCCAAATCGAAAAGCTCAAGGCAGCACTGCCGGAAATGACCATCACGCCGAAGGATCAATCCGACGGCGGAGGCGTTCGCCTTTACCCCCATGATGCCCGTTACTTCGGTAACATGACGGTAGACAACTACGGACCGGTGAAAATCCCCGCCAGGGGCATGACCGTCAAGCTCGATGCCCGAACACACGCCCTTTACTGGCGCGCCATCAAGGTCTACGAAGAAAACCCCAGCTACGACCTAAAGGGCAAGAAGTTTTACCTGGACGGTAAAGAAATTACTGACTATACCTTCAAACAAGACTACTACTGGATGATGGGCGATAACCGCCACAACTCCGAAGACAGCCGCATCTGGGGCTTTGTGCCAGAGGACCATATCCTTGGAAAACCGCTCTTCGTCTGGTTCTCCATCAAGGAAGGCAACCTCTTCAATGGCGTGAACTGGCACCGGGTAGGGCGTAGCGCAATGAAGACGGGAGGGCGGTAGCGCACTGTTCTAAAACTTCGCCGAAACCCCCACCAGCAAGTTAGTACCAATGGTTGGGTACTGCACGAACCGTTCCCGCTTGTTGTTGAATAGGTTATTTACCCGTAGCCAGGCAGAGAAGTTCTCTGAGAAATCGTACTCACCGTTAAGGCTGAGGTCGATCAATGCGTTTAGGGTCTGGGCAACACCGTCGCTGTCCTGGTAGGGTAAACCATTTTCCATGAAGAACTGGGCACCGAAGCTGACCTTCTGCTTATCCAGCGTGTAAAGGCCACCGGCGTTAAGGGTGAAAGCCGGTAGATGCCATGGCTTCTCTTCATCTTCAAGGCTGTAGAAGCGCTGGGCTACCGCAGCGTTGATCTGAAGGTTCTTAATGAATTCTGCCGTTCCCGATGCCTTCAGGGTGAAGATGCTGCCATCGTCGTAAATGACGTTGAACTGTGGGATCTCCTGCCGGCGATCCAACAGGTACATCGCCAGGTTATCCACCCGTTTGTAGCTGGCTTCAGCCCGGTAAGAAATCCCGGAGATGGTACCGTCAACACCGCCGTAAAAGCGGGTGTACTCCGAGTTGCGGACCCGCAGGCGGGCCCTGACCCATGGGTTGTATTCAGCCAGGCTCCGCAGGGTGTTTTTCTGAAGGCTGCCTTCCGCTCCCAGGAATCCGGACAGGAGGCCGTCAATGATAGGTGCGGAAATACTTACGTCAGGAAATACGTCAAAATCATCATCCTGGCTCGTCAGGTTGACACCAATTTTGAGGCGGTACCTGCCACCAATGGCCGTCGTGTAGCTCGGGCTGAAGTAAATATTATTCAGGTTCTGGGTGGCGGTGTCTTTGTAGGTCGTGAAGTCCGCGCGCAGCTTAATGTCGAGCGGCTGATCATCAGAGATCCACTTGGTAGCGGCTACGTTGACGTCGATGCCGTTTTCACGTACGGCGGGGTTACCATCCATCAGGTAAAGCGCGATGCCGGCTTTGTAGTCAAAATTGGCGGCAGTGCGCGTACCGTTGAAGATGTCGCCGTGTACCGAGAAAATATTGTACCGCTGGCGCACCTGATCGTCAGTAAAACTGGGAATCATGGTGTCGGAACCCATCTCCGGGAAGTTGTAGCCGTAGTAATACCGGCTCTGGGTCTCATAGCCGGCTCCGGCGCTCACGGCAAAACCCTGATCGAACAGGTAAGTACCTTCCACTCCGAACTCGGTATCGCTCGATTTCTGGTTTTCAATATTCGCATTATTGTTGAAGCTGTGGTGACGGGCGAAGATACCCAGGTCCGCATTTTCAACACCGCTGAGGTCGTAGCTCAGGTCTCCGTACAGCGCGCCGGGCAAACCGGCACCAATACTTAGGTAACCGTTTTTAGCCGCAGCCGTTTTATCGCGGCTAACGCCGCGCGGGCGAATGACGGGCGCCGGATAATCTATGTTTAGCGGCCGGTCAACAATGTTGTACTGCTGCTGTCGGCGGTTAGAATCTGCCGGTGGCGCAGTGGCGTTGACGCGGACGCGGTTGGCATCCGTTAAGCGGGCCTCAAAATTGGTGACGACGGTTACGTTGTTGTCATCAATACCGGAACCAGGCTGGGCGTAAACGCAGGTAGTGGCAGCCAGCAGGAAGAGGATGGAAAAAAATATTATGCGAAGCATATTGCTTGAATTCTTAAAGGGGGAAATAATGGGGAAGGAAATGTGGGAAGCTGCTTACTGCCCGCCGCCGTTATCAAGTTCGAGGTAGTTGGGGTTCGTTCCCGGCTGGGCACTGTTGATGCGGCTACCGGCGTCAATCTCGTTCTGCACGCGAACGAGCTTCTGCCGGGCTTCCGCCACGACCTCTGCGTCGCCCTGGTAATTTTCCAGCAGCGCTTCCAGCGCCGCACGAGCGTTGTAGAGGTCCTTCTTGTCGCGTAGTATATCCGACAGCAGAATAACCGTCTTGGCTACCCAGTAGGGGTAGCCGGAGCTCTCGCGGTTGGCTTCCAGACTGAGCGACTGGGCTTTGTCCAGGTCCCGCTGCAGGTAGAAAATATTTGCCCGCAGATAGCGGGCTTCTGCGGTTTGCTCATCGTCCGAATTAGCAATAACCTGATCAAAAGCGGGCAGGGCCGTCCGGTAGTCGTTGCGGTCGTAGGCAATCTTACCGAGGTAGAAGTTGGCCGTCGTTCGTTGTTGCGCGGGGGCAGCCGGGTTGTTGGCTACTTTACGGGCATACTGCTCAGTGGCCCGTACATCGTTGAGGCGGTAGGCTGCGCGTAGTGCACCCACCTGGGCGTCGAGGCGAACGTCTTCTGTATCCGCTGATTGCTCCAGCAGAGCGAAGAGGCGGTAAGCACGCTGGAAGTCCTGCAGGCTGTTATAAGCAATCAGGCTTCCCTTCTTCAGAGCTGGAAGGTAGAAGTTGCTGGGGCCGGCGTTGATGACGGCCTCGTAATCCGGCAAGGCATCGTTGTACCGCCGCGTAGCGACGTAGCTGTCTCCCCGGAAGAAGGTAGCTGCCAGTGCGTTCGGGCTCTTGGGGTATTGACGAATGTAATCCGTCAGAGCACTGATGGCACGCTCGTAGTTGCCGTTTTCGTACTGGCCTTTGGCCGCCTGGAAGGTGATGTTCTCCCGTCCGTCGGAGTCCACTTCCTGGCCGGGCAGGGTTTCGAAGAAATCGAAGAAGAGATCGGCGCGGCCCATGTCGTCAACGTAAATTTCCCGCAGCGCATCTTTGGCTCGGCTGGATTCTCCGGCCGTAGGGTTGTTGCTGAATACCTGCTTGTAGTAGTTTATGGCCGCTTCCCGGTTGCCAAGGTTGTAGCTGATCAGACCAAGCTGCAGTAAGGACTGGTTGACGAGTTTGGAGTTCACCTTATAATCGCTGACGATGGTCCGCAGCGGATCAAGCGCCTGCTGGGGCCGGTTCAGTTCCTGGTAGGTAAGCGCCAGTTGAAAGAGGGCATCGTCAGCGTAGGGGCTCTTGGGGTATCGCTGTACCAATTGTTCGAGGGCGAGTACTTTATCAGCATTCCGGCCACGCAATCCTTCGATCATTGCTTTTTGAAAGAGGGCGTAAACGAAGCCGCTGGTTTGCCGGTTAATGGCATCGTCGTAGAAGCGGGCGGCCCGGTCATACTGGTTGCGGCTGAAGTAGGCGTCGCCGGCACGGAGCACGGCGTCTCCCAGCACCCGTTCACGAACGTCGGCGTCCGTGATGTAAGGCAGGTTACGCTCGATACCTTCTACGGTGGCAACGAAATAGTCCAGCGCTCCGGCGTAGTTGTCCTGCTTCAGGTAGTTATAGCCCTGCAGGTAATTACCGGTGTAGAGGCTCGATTGTGGAGGCAAACCCTGCAAACCGCTGGCCAGGGTAAGAAACTGGTTGGTGAGGTTGATGCTGGTGGGGTAGTCTTCCCGGCGGTTGGCCAGGTCGGCCTGCCAGTAGAGTGCCTGAGCGCGCAGATTAGCATTCACCGGGCGTTGCAGGCTTTTGGCCAGCAATGCATCGGCCCCGGTATCGTCTCCTGAGCGGAGTAGTTCCAGGCCACGGCTAAAGGCAGCGCGTTGGTAGGCTTCTTCCAGTTTGGGTGTCCGGTTAGGCATCCGCTCCAGAATGTCAAGCGCCCGCTGGTAATCCTGGGTGGTATTAAAAACTTCCCCGAGCAGCTCCTGCCCTTGCAGGTAATACCGACTGCTGGGCTCGATCCCCTGCAGGGCCGTAATGGCATCAGCGGGGTAACCAAGTTCGTAGCTGAGCTTGGCAAAGTTGAACAGGGCTTCTTCCTGCAAAGCAGGGTCAAAGTTCATCCTTGAGGCAGAGCCAAAAGCCGTACGGGCTCCCTGACCATCTCCACTGCGCAGCGCAATATCGCCGAGGTAATAGCTGGCAGACTGCCCCACCATACTGTTCTGGCCCGCCAGCTCTTTGAAGGATTTACCAGCTGCCTTATAATCGTTAAGCTTGTATTGAGTAAATCCGAGCTGGTAGAGTTCCTCCTCCTGCATCCGGCGGTTGTTACGTGCGTATTCTTCCAGAAACGGACGCGCCTGTGCGTAATCACCTTTTTCGAAGTAGGCCTGCCCCAGGAGTTGTTTCATTTCCTTGGCATTCTTGATTCGCTGCCGGCCGGAAACGATGGGTGCCGCGTAGGCGATCAATTCATCATAGCGCCGCTGGGCAAAAAAAATCTGTGTGAGGTAGTAAGGGATGTAGTCATCGTAGAGCTTGCTCTTCTCGGCGATCCGGAACTGACCCACCGCACCGTCATAATTCCCTTCAAAGAACTGAATGATGCCGAGGTAGTAATTGGTGGGGTAATAGAATTCACCCTGGGTGCTCTTACTGAACTGGAAGTAGCGTTTAGCATCACCAAATTTCTTTTGTACGAAGCTGGCGTAGCCGAGGCGGAAGTTCATCTCCGCCCGTTGCTCAGAGTTCAATAACTCCGTAGGAACGCGTTTGTAGTAAGTAACGGCCTTCTCCAACTCGTTTTCATTGAAGTAGTAGTTCGCAATCTCTAACAAGGCTTCATTTGCTACCGGGTCCGGCTGGTAACGGCGCACGAAGTCAAGAATCAGTTTCTCGCCTTCAGCTTTACCGAGCTTGACGGCAATTTTTGCGCGGTTGAGCTCTGACTTGATCCGGAGAATCTCTGCTTCCGGCTGGTGCAGGGGCAGCAGCATGTCGATCACTTCGCCATACTCGCGTTGCGCCTTGGCCAGCAGATTGTCGGCCTGGTCGGCTTCCGCCTTTTTAAATATGCGCCAGGCTTCCGTATATACAGTAGTCGCTTGCGCTTGTAAACCTGCCGTGGCGACAAAAAGAAAGCAGGTGAGAACCGGCAGCAGAAGCCGGCGATACAATTGGTGAACTGTGGTCATCGTGGGGAGTTGGTTAAAAATCTGATCAACCATGTTTTGTATTATCAGGTATCAGCGGGTAATATAGGGGGGAAATCCAATTAAACACGCCTGCTCGGCTAACGTCAAAAGGATATTCTTTTAGTGCGTCTTCCCCGCTCAATCGTCCTTTTTAGTCCATTTGTTCACATTTTTTATCAAAAGGACAAATATATATTGATACAATTAATGTATATACATTTAAATTTATTGGTAACTAACCCGTCAATACTGCCTTTCAGGACCATCCGGCGCTCACCGCAGGTGCCATGCGAATAGAAAAGAGCAGGGGAGGGAAGGGCGCACAACTCATCCACCAATTCTTAAAAATTTCTACACTTTTAAAAACTCATAGCGATAAGTAGAGAGCATTCCGGCCACACGGCACTGATGCTCTTTCTTGATCGCTTTTGTAGTTTCCTCACCCGGCTCCGGCAGGGCTAACGAATTATAGATTTGCAAATATGATTTCGGCCCCTTCGACAAGCTCAGGGACCGATTTCTGGGCATAATTACCGTCCGAAAATTCGCCCCAGGCGAATTTTCGGAAAGTTCCCACCGCGATCGGTCGGTGGCTGAGCTTGTCGAAGCCACCAATTACCCTGCTTTTATTCCCCAACATTGCACCTGCGTCAGCGCCCTGCTACTGTTTATCACCTTTTCCACCCCCTAAAGCAGCACTGCCGTTACCTTATCGCAGATGTCACGTCCTAAAACTACAGGTACCTCTGACTGAAACATTGCCATATTGTGCACATTCACATTTGCGGGTTAAGTAGAAGTTGCGACATCCTTTTGGATAATTGATATGGGTGCCTGGATTATGATGTTTTGTTTTAAGGATTGACAAAGTCAGAGAATGAACAACACTTACACTTTACGTGCCACTTGGCTGGCCGTTTCCATCTTTTGGTTGTCAGTACTCAGCGCTCAGTCGGTGGAGAATAACCCGCGGGTTTGCCTAACCGAAGATGTGCATAAAGAAAAAATGGTTACGGACCCCGCCTACCGGAAAAGCTACCTCTCCCGTAAAGAACGTGCTGCCAAACGATTGGCCGAACCTTCCTTTATAACAAAGAGCCTCGCCTGTGATGCTCCTCTTGTTGTGCCCATCGCGGTTCATTTTCAGAATGCTGCCAACGTTGATCTAAATTGTTTACGCGACCTGGCCGCTGATCAGATCAGAATACTAAACGAAGACTTTCAGGGAAAGAATCCGGACCTAACTAACTGGACCAATGACGCAGCTGCTTTTTTTCCCGGCATTAACAATGGCGAATTCTGCCTAGAATTCGTGCTGGCCACCCGGAACCATCCGCAGGGCTTCGGCCTTGCTGCCGGTGATCCGGCCGTCACCGTAAACCAAACCAACGGTAGTCAGAACCTGGCCTGGGCGGATTATTTCAACATCTACGTTCGTAATCTTAGTGCCCTCGGTACTTCTCCGCTTGGAGGCAAAGGTGATGGAGACGGCGTGGTGATCGATAACAATGCCTTCGGTAGTGGTGCCGGTTGTGCGGGTTTTGTTCCTGCGGCACCCTACAACTTTGGCCGGACCTTAACCCATGAGCTTGGGCATTACCTTGACCTTATCCACATTTGGGGAGAAGGATGTAATACTGACGATGGGGTAGCGGACACGCCGGAATCTGAGGCCAGCCATTCCGGCTGCCCTGACATCAGTGCTGCCACCTGCGGTAGCCGGGATCTGCACATGAACTACATGGATTACACCAGCGATGCATGCATGTACATGTTTACGGCGGGGCAGGCCAGCAGGATGAATGCTTATCTGGAAAGCAACCTGGCTAACATCGTCTATAAGGCTCAGGACGTTACCGGCCCCGCAATGGCGCGCGTCGCCTTTATGGAGCCAACCCTTTCGATAACGGAAGGAACGATCAATTGTGGTGATGGAGGACGACAACAAATACCCATCTTGGTTTCCCTTTCGGAAGCCCCCGATGCAGATGCAACCGTTGATATCCTCGTTGCCGGCACTGCTGAGCCGGGAGTTGATTTTACCATCAGCCCAACCTCCCTTAATTTTATGGCGGGAGCCGATGATGATCAAACGGTAATGCTCGAAATTTTCGGGGACGGAAGGATTGAGAACGACGAAGAAATTTCCCTCACGCTACAGCTTAATGCTAACGGCAGCAACACCATGCTGGGGAGTCAGGAAAGCCACATCATCACTCTGGTAAACGACGATCGGGTACCATCGGAGATACGACAGATACCCCTGGTCCGGCAAGACTTCAACGACGGCCTCGGCGAATGGACCGTCGTAGATGGAGGCTCCACCACCGATAGCTGGGGGCTCAGCCTCGGCTCCGGTGGGCTGAACGGGACGCAATACGTGATTGCCAATAGCGACGAAGCCGGAAACGGAACGATCATGGATGAGCAACTCCTGTCGCCGGTATTTGACGGTAAATCCGTTACTAACCTTCGGCTTGATCTTGACCAGTTCATCCGGGTGTATAACCGCGGAGGAGAGGAAACTTTTGATATTGACATCTGGGACGGCAGCGACTGGCAGAATGTTTTTCACCACGAAGAAGCCGATGGAAGCCTGGGAGATTACGCCGAACCTGACGCACAAAGTTTTGACCTAAGCGCCTTTGCGGCTACGAACAACCAGCTTCGGTTCACTTACCGGGCTGAATACGACTGGTTTTGGATACTGGACAACATCGTCGTTAGCGGTATGAAAATTCCTGACGTACAGGAGCAGGCTAATGAGGACGCCGGCTTCGTCGAACTTCAATTCGGGCCTTCAGAGACCGTTTACTTCTATGATCAGTTGAGCGGAAACATCATGATGAGCCTGAAGAACCTGGGTGACCATGATTTTGGTTGCACGCGGGTGGAAGTGGATCGTTCGGCTGATCCGGAGCCAGGTGGGACAATGAGTAGTTCCCTTGCCCAGAGGATGTTAATGGATAAATCCTTCAAAGTGACGCCGGCGAATAATGAAGGAAACGGAACTTACAGTATTTCTCTCTATTTCTCCCGGGAGGAAATTGACGATTGGCTGCAGTCCAGCGGCGAAACCATTGAAAGTCTTGTTATGCTCAAAGCCCCGGGCAGTGTAGGGCAGGCAATGGAACTGGAAGAGGCTGCTGCAGCCAGAACCACCTTTCAGGAAGACTATGTATTTACCGCCACTTTCAATAGCGGTTTTTCCGGCTTTACCTTAGGCGGATCGGTCCTGGCACTGCCCGTTGAATACATTGACTTCAGCGCCAGTGCACGTGAGAAAACGATCATGTTAGCATGGGAAACAGCCGTTGAATTAAATAATGCCGGCTTTGAAGTCTGGCGTAAATCAGAGACTGCCTCCCGTTTTTCACAGGTCGGCTTTGTACAATCCGAAGGTGGTAATGTGGAAAGCAACTACAGTTTTACGGATGCTGAAGTACTTCCCGGACAGCGTTATTTCTACCAGTTACAGCAGTTGAATTTTGACGGGGAACTTTCTCCATCGAGCATTGTGTCTGCAAAGCTGGCGGCGGAGGGATTTTCTTTTGAAATTTCTCCTAATCCCGCCCGGGATTTTCTGAACCTAACCGTATCCGGAAGTAGTGGTAACGGTAGCGGAAGTTCTTCGGGGATTTCTGGCTCGGAAGCAGGTGCGATTGAATTGTTGGACGGCAGTGGGCGGGTATTACGCACACTTGACCTCCGCCAGGAGGACAGCAACCAGCAGTTGAATCTTCAGGGGCTACCGGCAGGGATTTACTTCGTTTCTCTTGTTACCGCTAATGATCGCCAGGTCCGGCGACTTGTGAAACGCTAGTGGTACGATCCACAAATACTTAGCCATTTAACTTGCCATCGCGGCACTGAACTTCCTGGCCGGAAAACTCCCGTAGCTATGGCTATGGTCGCTTTCCGTCCACTCGTTCAGCACCACGCTGCCGGCGTTAAACGACCAATTACTTATGAATCGTACCACTAGCCCTCGTTCATCGGACGGCGAAGGTATAAAGTTTGACGAACAAGCCAATAACGCAAAAAGCCGGTGCTTCCCCTTCAGGAAACACCGGCTTTCTGTTTTGCCTGGCTAAGCGCGATTACTCGAGCTTGAACTTTACGGGCAGGTTAAACTGAACGCGTACGTTCCGTCCACCCTGCTGACCAGGCGTCCATTTCAGGCCCTTGGTGTTCATAAGTTCTACTACGCGCAGTGCTTCTTCTCCGGTTTTAGCACCGGGGTTACGCACTACTTTAGCATCGGTTACCTTACCGTCTTTCTCTACTACGAAAGAAACAACGGCCATACCTTCCACACCGTTTTCACGGGCGATGGCGGGGTACTTGATGTTACCGTAGATGAATTCAAGCATCTTCTTATCGGCACATGCCTTCTTTTCAGCATAGCTACCCAGGTCATCACAACCGGGGAAGAGCGGCATTTGCTCTACGACCTTGAAGATCTCGTCCACCTTCGGAGCTGGTGGTGGTGGCGGTGGTGGTGGTGGGGGAGGCGGGGCCTTCTCTTCCACAATTGGCGGCGGCTCTTCGTTGGACATGTCTTCTTCAGCGGTCATGTCCTCGAATTCGGGGGGATCTTCTTCGATCAACTCTTCTTCGGGCACTTCCTCAATTACCGGTGGTGGTGGTGGCGGAGGAGGTGGAGGTGGTTCTGCGGTACGTGGTGGCTCTACTTCGATCTCTTCTTCGAGGTCGAGAGCGCCATCGGGAATATAAATTTCCTTGGAGTACTGCGTCCAGCCGAAGGCTAGCAGTGAGACACCGACGGCAAGCGCCAGGCCAAAGTTGAAGAAGGTGGAACTGAGGCCAAAAACGTCTAAGCGTTCGTACTTCGCGCGGTTGGCGATGTAAGATTTGTTAGCGTCGTCAGCTTCCTGGTATTCACCCTGAAGAGCTTTCTCAGTACGCTTATTATAGACAGATCTCATAAAGAAGATCATGCCAATAAAAGCGGCGAGCATAACAGTCAGAATGATGGCCAGTGAACTACCTCCGATTGAGATATCCATGACTATCGGGTTTAAAAAGTTATTCGTTGACTTCCACCGGAGCGGAGGCCTTGTTTTTAAATAGTTGATAAAGAAAGAAAAGTAAACCACCCAGAAGGGCACCCATCAAATTGGCTGCCATATCTACGGGGTCAAAGCTTCTTCCTGTTCCCGCTACTGCCTGTAAAAACTCCATTAAAGTGCCAAAGGCAGCTGCAATGAAGATGGCAATGAGGATTCCCCGGGTTCCGCGTTCGGAATAGAGGACCGACAATAATAACGCAAAAATGGCGTAAGCACCAAAATGTGCGACCTTGTCGGGTGAAAAAAGATTACTCCAGTCAGGAATCTTCGGAAGTTGGCTGCCCGGAGCGAGACTGACGAAAGCAAGTAAAAGGCCATAAGCCACCACCAATAACCGTTGAAATTGGTGGTTTCGAGAGCTAGATGCGCTCGTTTTTGCTTTTGGTGGTCGAACAGCCAAAAAATTAAGCAATCAGCTCTTTATACTGTTCAGCGGAGAGCAAGCCTTCGCGATCGTCAGCATCGGCCAGTTCTAATTTTATGATCCAACCTTTGCCGTAGGGATCTTCATTGACCAGGGTTGGGTTATCTCCTTCATTCTCGTTGAGCTCGCTGTTAAACTCCGTCACTTTGCCCGCCAGCGGCAGAAAAAGCTCACTGGTTGTTTTTACGGCTTCGACGGTGCCGAAGACATCGTTGCGGTCGAGGTCATCCCCAACGGTGTCTACTTCAACGTATACGAGTTCATCAAGCGCCTCCTGGGCGAAGTCAGTGATGCCGATGGTAGCGGTGTTGCCTTCAATCAGGACCCACTCGTGTTCTTCGGTATAGAATAGATTCTCTGGAACGTTCATTCTGTTAGGATATGGTAAATTGGTTAGGATTGTGGCGGCAAGGTAAGCAGCAACCGCAATACCAGGGCAAGAAAATTTACGCGTCTTTAAGTTGTGCCTTCACCCAGTCGCTGGTGACCGACTTAGGGCGCTCCAGTGGCATGCCCAGTGCACGGCTCCAGATGCCGGCAGCAAGAACGCCTAAGCCACGGCTGACCCCGAAGAGCACCGTATAGTAGCTGTACTCCTTAATGCCATAGTGAACGAGGAGCGCACCGGAGTGTGCATCAACGTTTGGCCAGGGGTTCTTCACCTTACCAAGTGCCTGAAGCATGGGAGGAACGGTATCAAAAATTTTCCAGACCGTTTCGATCAGGTCACTGCCCTTTATGTATTCTTCGGCGAAGCGACGTTGCGCCGTAAAGCGGGGGTCGGGCTCGCGGAGGACGGCGTGACCGTAGCCGGGGATGACTTTGCCAGCGTCCAGTGTTTTCTGCACGTAGCTGGCAATCTGCTCTTTGGTAGGCGTCTTGGTGCCCAGGTTCTCGATCATTTCGAAGATCCACTTAATCACTTCCTGATTCGCCAGGCCGTGGAGCGGGCCAGCCAGTGCATTCATGCCCGCGCTGAAGGAGAGGTATGGATCGCTGAGGGTGGAGCCCACCAGGTTAACGGTGTGTGCCGAGGCGTTGCCTCCCTCGTGGTCAGCGTGGATGGTGAGGTAGAGGCGCATGAGGCTGCGGAAGTCTTCGTCGTCATTACCCAGCATGTGCGCGAAGTTGGCAGACCAGTCGAGGCTCTTGTCTGCCGGAATCTGATCTCCACCGTGGAAGGCACGGCGGTAGATGTAAGCAGCTACGCGGGGAAGACGGGCAATGAGGTTCATGCTGTCTTCATACATCGCATCCCAGTAGTCTGATTTGTTCATGCCTTCGGCGTAGCGGCTGCTGAAGACACTGTCGGATTGCATCGCCATGATTCCGATCGTGAACTGTGTCATCGGGTGGGTATCCGCCGGCAGGGCATCAAGGCTGGTAAATACCTGCTGTGGAAGCTCGGAGCGGCTCTGCCAGTCTTTGGTCAGGCCATCAACTTCTTCTGCCGTTGGTACTTCGCCGGTAAGCATTAGCCAGAACAAACCTTCGGGTTTGGGCTCGCCCTGCGGCCCGGAGGGCAGCAGCTTTTTGATTTCCGGAATGGAGTAGCCCCGAAAGCGAATACCGTCTTTTGCGTCCAGCTGGCTGGTCTCCCAAAGCATCATTTTGATGCCGCGGGCCCCTCCGGTGATTTGCCGCAATACGACCTCGTCCATTTTTCGTTCACCATGCTTCTTGTTGATGGCGCGCATTTCGGTGTAAAGGGCAAGTGCCTTAGCGGCAAATTTTTTCTTGAGGGATTCCATTTGGTCGGGTATCTTTAAAAGCTTTGGTTGTTGGTTAGTCAGCGAAGGCAGTTACATCCTTACTTACCTTGGATAACGCCAATGGGCACCTTCGGTTCGAGGAATAGTTAACAGCGAGCAAATAACGATATTTTTGGTCGCCTGAACGTACTTTTTAGGTGGAAAATCATCACTATTGCCGAATAATTGTTCGTAGCGGGTCCATTGCTCCTCCTTACTTCCCCCTGCACCTGCGTTATGCGCCCCAAAGCATCACTCCATCTCCATTCCCCGGATACGGCGCTTGTTCCCGACGTTCTCAATCCGGTCCAGCAAACCATCAGCTTTTTCTACCTCTCTAAGGTGATAAAAATTGAGAGAGAAAGAAATGGCCCAAATGGAGAACACGATACTGAACAGGAACCAATAACTGAAGCTCTGTAAAACGACGTTGGCGTTGTCGATGGTAATGGCATCGGCATAAAAAATCCAGTCGAGAAAGGCAAAGAGCAGGTTGCCCACCGTAGTGTCCATCAACCACATGCAGGGCACGGCCATGATGATGATGAGCAGGAAATTGGAATAAGCCGACAGCAGGTTGGTATACACAAAGCGGAAAGTTTCCTTCAGGGACGCAAGACCGGAATAGCCAGCGTAAGCAAAGGCCATCAGGAAAGGCAGCAAGAGAAAGGCAAACAATCCGGCAATGGTACCGCTGAAGGCAAAGCCCAGTGCGATGGCTACGCAGATGAGGTAAAGAAATGCTTCAGATCGCCAGTTAGCGGGCAGCAACTCAATGTCAGTCGACCGCCAGAAAATCTCGAACGAAAGACGAAGCAAACCATAAAAGCCGGCAGCAACGAGTAGCAGATAGAGCAGGCCCCGGCTTCTTGAAAAACTGGTGGTTAGTTCGTGTACGTTGTGAAAGTCTCCCCAAAACTGGCCGTCAAAAATATAGCGGGTGCTGGCCGCGGAATCGTAAAAGAAGAAGGAGAGCAGGCAAAAAACGAGGGTACCGACGAATATGCCTCCGAAGAGCAAAGCGGTATTTGACCGCAGGATGCTGAAAGTAGTAGTGAGGTTGTCTCCTGAAGTCCGAATCTGCTTCAGTTTTACCCGCTCCGTATTGGCTGCCGTAGCCCGGGCGGGGGCTTCTTCTTCCCGCCGTGGCCGCGCGGCTACGCGGCGCGGGTAGAAAACGTAGTACCAGAGGATGAAGGCAAAACAGAGGATGATGAACATCGCCCGGATGCCGTCGGCCAGCTCCGTATGCCGGGTGAGGTAACCCTCCAGAAAACCAGCGATGATGAAAAGCGGGACGGTGCCCAACATGATTTTTAATCCGTCGCGGGCGGAGTTTCGGAAGGCGGTCAGCCGTGAGTGCGTACCCGGAAAGAGGAGCCCCCGGCCCATGGCCAGCCCGGCGCCGCCGGCAATGACGATGCTGCTGATCTCGAGCGCACCGTGAATCCAGATGGTAAGGAAGCTCTCCTGAAAAATGCCCTGATCGTAGAAGAAATACTGGAAAACGCCCAGCATGACACCGTTGCGAATCAGCTGAACGATGGTGCCTACGGCAAAGAAGGCTCCGGCAATGAAGGTCATGAAGGCCACGAAGATATTGTTCAGCGTGATCCGCAGCGACATGTTGAAGGGAGACATCTGCTTGTAGACCGCCATGGGGTCTCCGCTTTTGATGTTCTCCTGGGTCATGTTCATGTAGTACTCGCCCAGAATGGTTTCGGCAAAGCCGGGATCAATCCGGTAGCTAACGATGCCGATGAGCATGGCCAGTACAAAAACGCCCAGAGAAATGAGAAGGGCGCGGCGCTGGGCGAAGACTACCCGGGGCAGCTCGTCGGTCCAGAAGGTAAAGAAGCGCCCGGTCTCTCCCCGCCGGCCCCGGTAGATGTGCAAAAAGGTCCGCTGCGCCAGACCGTTGAGGTAGACCCGAACGGAGCGGTTGGGGTAGAAAGTACGGGAATAGGAAAGATCATCGGTGGTGTGGACGTAGAGCTGGCTGAGCAGCTCGGGGTCCTGCTCGTCGTTATCAAGGGCACGCTCGTAGCGCTTCCACTTTTTTTTGTTCTTTTCTATGAATTCGGTTTCCCGCATGCGTGAATGGGTGAATTATTGAATGGGGGAATGAGGGAATGAGTGAATGGAGGAATGAGTGAATGTACGCTATATTCTTTCATTCTACCATTTCTGCATTCACTCTCATATCTTCCCTGCCGCCTCATTATAGATTACCGCGAGCACGACCTGGCCGACGGCGCGGAGGGTGCGTTTGTCGATATTATCCATGTTGTCATCCCCGGTGTGCCAGTGGGCGACAAACCCGCTTTCGGTTTCCGGCCGATGGTTGATGATGTCGATCATCGGGATGCTTGCGTCGCGCATGATGAAAAAGTGATCGTCCGTAACGCCACGGCTGCCATCTTCTTTTGGAAAGTAGGTGCCGAAGCCCATGCCTGCTGCGGTGTTCCAGACCTTCCGGACAATATCCGGAGCATTGCGGCTGGAGTGTCCTTCGATGGCGAAGCGCGCGTTGCGCGCGCCGACCATGTCGAGCAAAATGCCGTAGCGGGGCTTGGGGGACTTGACCATTTTGGCGTAGTGCTGGGCACCGAGGCCCCAGCTGTCGACAGTGCCGGAGTCACCCTGGTCTTCGGCGTCGAGGAAGATGATGTCGATACCGATGTCCGGGGTGGAGAGGCCGAGTTGGCGGGCCACTTCGAGGAGGACGCCGACGCCGCTGGCGCCGTCATCAGCGCCCATTACGATGGCGGTGGGGTCGTCTTCGAGGTCGCTGTCGGCTACGTGGCGGGTGTCCCAGTGAGCGGCGAGCAGCAGCCGGTCGGTGAGTTCCGGATTGTAACGACCGATGATGTTGGTGCTATTATAGCCGTTGGCAGTAAAGGTTTGTTGTTCAACTACG
>ENA-ORXT01001198-ORXT01001198.1-marine-metagenome-genome-assembly--contig:-NODE-1198-length-36107-cov-3.991785_pt1 | contig 36107 bp, 30 predicted proteins | sample MGYA00237868_ERZ511482 | MGnify/ENA metagenome assembly ERZ511482 | reverse complement strand
TAATGGGCGCATAGGACGTGTTATTGCGGAAAAGGCTCTTGCTCAACCATTAGGGCACGCACTCCCCTTCAGTTTGTCTTATGCCATTATCCAAAAGCAAAATAAATATTATGACGCTTTGCAGGAATGTAATCGAAAGCTAGATGTGACCAACTGGCTGACTTATTTTCTTGATACTTGCCTGTTAGGACTTGATTTAGGAAGGAAAACACTCGATCTGACGATCTCAAAAGCAAAGTTTTATCAGCGTTTTTCAGATCAGTTAGACGCGAAACATTCAAAAGCAATCCGGAAGATGTTTGAGGCTGGTCCTAAAGGCTTCGAAGGAGGGATGACTAATAAAAAATACGTAAGAATCAACCGCGTATCTCACCCAACAGCAGCACGCGACCTCGCCTACCTCACCAGCATCGGTGCCCTCGAACGCCGGGGCGCTGGAAGGAGTACACATTATGTGCTGGTGGACCTGGCTTGAGGAGTGCTGGACAAGGCTCTTTTAACTGTCCCTGGACCTGCGTTTGCGGCTCCACTGAGCTTGCCGTGCACGAAGTGCTGCGAAGCAAATGTATTCTCAAGCCCGCCGCCGCTTCAGGAAAGCCGCGATCAGAAAGGCAGCTGCTGATACTCCTAGCAGCACCGTAAAACTCAACCGCAACGTACCAATACTTGACAAAAAGCCCAGCAGCGCCGGGCTGGCCAGAAAACCAACGTAGCCCAGCCCAGCCACCAGGGCGATGCCCTCCGAAGCGGTCACACCTTTTGTCTTGCCCGCCAGGCGGAACAACTCCGGAATGATGACCGAAAACCCCATGCCAACCAGCCCGAAACCCAGCAAGGCCGGCCAGTAGCCAGCCGTAAGTACCAGCATGAACCCTACGGCCGCCAGCAGCGTGCCGCCCATGATGATCTTGAGCGCCCCGAAGCGACTGGAGACACCGTCGCCCAGAAAGCGCCCCAGCATCATCGTGGCCGAAAAAGCGACAAACCCAAAGCCCGCCCACCGGTCGGATTCCGTATGGACCACGTCAAGCATGTACAACTTGCTCCAGTGCTCGATGGCACCTTCGCTGCCCATGATCATGAAACTGAGCACGGCCAGGCCGAGCAACGGCCTGAGCAGGCCCAGCTTTAAACCGCCTTCTTCCTGCCGTTCTTCCGGCGGACTTACGGCCGACCGATAGCTGGAGGATAAGTAGGTGTTGGTCCCTAAGACAACTAATGCCACCGCCAGCATATGCTGCCAGGGCGCGGCAAAGAAAACGATCAACAGGCTTCCGATTCCGGCTCCGATAACGCCCCCCAGGCTGAAAAAACCGTGGGCGGCAGACATGAAGTTTTCCCCATCTTCCCGTTCGAGGTTAGAGACGAGAGCGTTCATGCCCACATCGGTCAGGGAGGTTAGCATCCCCGCCAGAAAGAGGCAGCCACAAAGAATAGGAAAAGAGGGTGCCAATACTGGGCCTACCATCGCAAAGCCAAAAAGAATGATGCCCGTAAAGCTGACCTGACCAACGCCAAGTAACCGAATGATTCTCGCCGAAAAAGGAATGACCGTCAACATGCCGATGGAGAAGGCCAGGAGGGCTAGCCCCAGTGCGCCATCTTCTAGCTGAAGCCGTTCTTTGACCGCTGGGATGTACAGCGCCCAGGTGCCAACAATGATGTTCAGAGAAGCAAAAATCCAGGCAGGAGCGAAGTACCGCCGGGTGCTGAGAATGAGAAGAAGGGAGTGCATGGGCGGCAAGTTACAACGCCGCTATTTTGGCGGCGATGAAACGTTTAGTCGCCGGGTTTTTGGTCAGAACTAATGACTGGTCTAAATGAGCTTTCGCCTTAGCTTTTTCTTCGGTTTGCCCGTACAAATCCGCCAGCAGCAGGTGATACCAGAGATGTCCCTTCAGGTCTATTTTCAAAGCTTCTGCGATGGCTGCTTTGGGGCCGTGTATCCGGCTCAGGGCGTAGGTGCGGTTCAGGGCGGTAACGGGTGAATAGTGAAGCTGAAGAAGGCGATTGTAAAGGCTGAGTACCGTTGGCCACTTTTCCGGACTTTCCGTTGGGTTAGTGTGCAAAAACGCGATGGCTGCTTCCAGGTGGTAGCGACCGTTTTCGCTACTGGCCGTGGCTGCGGTCAGAAATTTCCTGCCTTGCCCGATGAGGCGCTCATCCCAAAGAGATCGATCCTGCTGGGCATAGAGGATCATTTCTCCATCGGTGCCTGAGCGGGCGTCGAAGCGGGAAGTCTGGAAGCACATCAGGGCCAGCAGTGCGTTGACTTGTGGTAGATTGGTTTTCTTATTTGTGGTGAGGAGCAACGCCAGCCGGATGGCATCAGCACAGAGTTCCCGGCGAAAGGTTTCCGGGGTGACGATAGAATGGTAGCCTTCGTTGAACAGCAGGTAGATGGTAGTTAGTACGGCCTCCAATCGTTCGTTCAGGGCACTGGATGGCGGTAATTCGATGGTGGACAATTCTTCCCGCAGTCGACTTTTACCACGGTGCAGACGCTTATTAATGGTGGACTTTGTCGTCAGAAAAGCGGCCGCTATTTCGTCGATGCCGAAGCCGCCCAGAATACGTAGGCATAGCGCCACTTGCTGCTCGGTGTTGAGGGCAGGGTGACAGAGGGTGAAAATCATGCGCAACTGACTGTCCTGAAAGCCTTCGGGGCTAAAGTCTGGTTCGGGCATTTCAGCTAGCGGTTGGTCCCGCGTCAGGTCCGGAACAATACGATCACTGAAGTGGCCCTTTCTGCGGAGTCGGTCACGGGCATTGTTCTTCGCCACGGTGTAGAGCCAGCCGGTCGGGTTTTCAGGGACGCCCTTCATGCCCCAGGTTTCAGCGGCAAGGGTGAAGGTGTCGCTCACCAGGTCTTCAGCTTCCTCCACGTGGGAGAAGCCAAACGACCGCACGAGTACGGCAACCATTTTGCCGTACTCGGTGCGGAAGAGATTAGGTAAAAGAGGCATTGGGGCCAGTTTTAACCGAAGTGCATAATGGGGCGAATCTCGACTTTTCCGCCAACGGAAAGTACGGGACATCCCTGCGCCAATTGCAGGGCGTCATCGAAATTTTCGGCCTTCACCAAAATGTAGCCGCCAACGATTTCCTTCAGCTCGATGTAAGGGCCGTCTGTAACCGTTCCATTGCCGTGTAAGATCTTGCCGGTGAAATCAAGCGCCTCGGAGCTGCCGAATTTGCCCTGGGCGGCAATGCCGCCGATCCAGGTTTCCCAGAGTTTGATCTCTGCCTGTAGCTCTTCGGGTGAAGGGTGAAAGTCGGGGTTTTCTTCGCTGCGGAAGAGCATCATAAAGTCCTGCATGATTGTAGTTTTTGCAGTTTAACAAGGTGGTTTACAACCTTACTACGAGTGGGCACTCCAAGATAGGACAAGACGGGAGACTTTTCTACGGCATATGGTCAGATTGAGGACTTCGCCTGGGTAGCCCGCCCGCTTAGCTGTAATTTCAGGGTCGATCACACCCACTTATCGATTATGCAAGACCTGACGATTACCAAAGTTGAATTATTTAAGGTGCCACCCCGCTGGCTGTTTCTCAAGCTCACCACCGCCAGCGGAATCTTTGGTTGGGGAGAACCCGTAGTGGAAGGTCGGGCCGCAACGGTCGAGGCCTGCATCCGCGAAATTGAAGAATACCTGATCGGCCACCCCGCTAACAAAATTGAAGACTTCTGGCAGATGATCTACCGGGGAGGCTTCTATCGCGGCGGGCCCGTGCTGATGAGCGCCCTCTCCGGCATCGACCAGGCGATGTGGGACATCAAGGGCAAGGCCCTCGGCGTACCAATCTATGAATTGCTCGGCGGAGCCGTGCGCGACAAAGTCAAAATCTACGGCTGGGTACACGGAGACACACCCGAAGAAATCGGTAAAGCCGCTCAATGGCGGATGGACAACGGCTTCCAGGCCGTCAAGCTCAACGTCTGCGACCACATGGAATGGATCGACACGCCCGCCAAGGTGAAACAGGCGGCGGCTAAACTCGCCGCCGTTCGCGAAGTCGTCGGTGACGATATCTGCATCGGTGTCGACCTCCACGGCCGCGTACACAAAGGACAGGCCAAAGCCATCGCCAAAGCGCTGGAACCCTACGACCCCTACTTCCTCGAAGAGCTCGTCCTGTCCGAAAACAACGACGCACTGAAGTCCATCAGCAATTATACTTCCATCCCCATCGCTACGGGCGAGCGTATGTACTCCCGTTGGGATTTCAAGCGTGTGCTCGAACAGGGCACCGTCGATATCCTGCAACCTGACCTCAGCCATGCCGGCGGTATCTCCGAAGTAAAAAAAATCGCCACCATGGCGGAGGCTTATGACGTCGCCATCGCGCCACACTGTCCGCTGGGGCCCATCAGCCTGGCCGCGGCTCTGCAAATCGACTTCAATTGCATCAATGCCCTGATCCAGGAAACCAGCCTCGGCATCCACTACAACGTTGGGGCTGACCTGGTAGATTACCTCGCTGACCCCGATGGCTTCGGGCTCAGGGATGGATTCGTACCCCTCATGACCAAGCCCGGCCTGGGCATTGACATCGACGAAGACAAAGTCCGCGCCGGCGCAAAAATCGGCCATAACTGGAAAAACCCCATCTGGCGGAATCCGGATGGTTCGGTGACGGAATGGTAGGCAGGTTGCAGGGTGCAGGTTGCAGGTTTCAGGTTGTAAAGTTGCAACCCATCACCTGCAACACGCAACTTGAAACCTGCACCCTGTAACTCCCAACCTGCACCCTGCACCCTGTAACTCCCAACCTGCACCCTGCAACTTAAAACCATGACCAAAAAACGCTTCAACATCCTCGCCCTAGTCTTCGTCACCGTAGTGATCAACTACATGGACCGAAGCAATATCTCCGTGGCGGCGGCCGCTATTGGCGAAGACTTGTCCCTGACGAAAGTACAGCTTGGGCTCATCTTCTCGGCCTTCGGCCTGACCTATTCGCTACTGCAAATTCCCGGCGGAATTATGGTCGATTACGTAAAACCCCGGATTCTGTATCCCATTATTCTGATATTCTGGTCATTGGCGACTTTGCTACAGGGTCTGGTCAGTTCCCTGGGGGCATTGATCGGGCTGCGGGCTGCGATCGGGGTCTTTGAGGCGCCCTCTTACCCGACCAATAATAAGATCGTCACGAGCTGGTTTCCGGAGAAGGAGCGGGCGTCGGCCATTGCGATTTATACCTCAGGGCAGTTCATTGGCTTGGCGTTTTTGACGCCGGCACTTGTGGCCATTCAGGCCTACTACAGCTGGCGTGGCCTGTTCATCATCTCCGGCCTGATCGGCATCGCCTGGGCACTCATCTGGTGGATCTTTTATCGCGATCCCCGCGACCATGAATCCGTAAGTGAAGAAGAACTTTCCTTAATCAAAGAAGGCGGCGGATTGATCGATTCCGGAAAGAAAAGAACGGAGGAAGGCCGGATAGATTTCTCACTGGCGGACCTGAAGGAAGCCTTTGTCCATCCTAAGCTATGGGGCATTTATCTCGGTCAGTTTTGCATGGGCTCTTTGTTCATTTTCTTTCTCACCTGGTTCCCGACCTATCTGGTAGAATTTCGGGGACTGGACTTCATAAAGTCTGGCTTCCTCGCCTCCATTCCCTTTCTGGCGGCTTTCTTTGGCGTGCTGATGTCTGGTTTTTTGTCGGACTATCTCGTTCGTCGTGGGGTCTCCAACGAAGCTTCCCGTAAGGGGCCCATTCTGATCGGCATGCTGTTGTCGATGTTCATCATTGGTGCCAACTACACGGACAGCACCGCGCTCATCATTTTCTTCCTGGCCATCGCCTTCTTCGGCAACGGACTGGCGTCCATCACTTGGGTATTCGTTTCTCTCTTAGCGCCGAAGCGTTTAATCGGCCTGGTTGGTGGCGTGTTCAACTTTATCGGCGGTCTGGCTGGTGTCATCACCCCGACCGTCATCGGCTGGCTGGCAAATGACGGAGATTTCGAGCCCGCCCTGTTCTTCATCGGTGGGATGGCCTTTCTCGGCTTCTGCAGCTACCTTTTCCTGGTGGGGAAGATTGAACGGGTGGGGGAGAAGGGGAATGAGTGAATGACAGAATGACAGAATGACAGAATGACACAATTGGAGAATGAGAGAATATGGCATCCGCGATCCTTCATCACTGATTAAAGAACCGGAATATCGGCACATCCACGCTAAACGTCAGCATCCCCCTTACGCTTCGCGCTTCCCGCTCCTGGTTGGAGCCTGCGGTCGTAAACTTGCGAACACTGGGCCCGTCCTGCACGCCGATCCCGAGTGAGAAAGGAGACTGAGGGAAGTTATAGAGTAAGTGAAGGCCAGGCGCGATGACGTTGGCCGGGCGGAAGACCGGTAGCCGGTCTGCTTTTGCGGCACCAGGACTGTCGTTTCGTTCGCCGATCCGGAAGGCCGTTATGGCTCCCAGGTCCAGCAAGGAACCAAAAAGTGTGATGGACTTATTTCCACCAATGTTCTTACTGTAAGAAACCCCGACGGGCACCCAAAGAGCCGCCCCGAAGGCATCCTCCTCCAGTTCAGGTGCAACAATACCGGGCGGCAGCACCAACCGCTCCCGACTGAGGCCCCCACCAAAGTAAGCCCCCAATTCTACGCTGGACGGTCGCGTCCGCTTTATCTGAGAACTACCAACCGGCAGCGCAACGGTATTCATCGCCGCCTCAAAATCAGCCGCGTCGTTGGCGCCCGCCACATCGGCCATGAAGGTGCCGTAGCGAAACAGCTGCTCCCGGAATTTATTGATTCGCTGCGGATTGATTCGCTCCAGCCTTTTTTCCACCAGGTTGAGCTCTTCCCGGATGCGCTGAATCTTCAGGTTTAAAACGCCTTCCGCAGCTTCCGCCCGGTCGTAGGTATTGACGGCGTTGGCAGCTTCTGATTCGTAAGACATCAGGCGAACCCGGTCTTTTTCACTGACTCGGACGGGAAGCTTGAGTAAATTAGCTGACGGCGGTGCCAGGCCAACGGCTACCAGGTCCTCATCCCGTTCCACAACGAAATCATCAATGAGCTTGCTCAGTTTGTCTCGCCGCTCCGTTAGTCGTTGTTGCTTTTTACTGGCCGTAGGGGCTATCTCAAAGAGGCGCAGGAGGTTCAGCAGATTGTCTACCGCATAGCGGAATTCACCCGTCTGGCTCAGGCGGAATAGTTCATCGAGTTCATTGCTCACTTCCGGTACTTTGCTGAAGGCAGGGAAGCGCTGGGCCAGCGTCGCCCCGCCAGCTTCACCGGCAAGGTCCTGAAATACGGGCGCTTCCAGCAGCGAGGAGAGTGTATTGGAGATGAAACTGACGGCCAGAATACGACGTACCGCCTGGGGGTCAAGGCCTCTCAGGTCCGGTGCGTAGGCACCGGTACGATAGTCTGAAAGGTAGAGGCCGAAGTCTAAAAGAAAATCCGTAAGGCCGGGCGCGTTGAGTTTGCCCAGGTTAGGTACCCTGCCGATGCGCTCCTGGCTGATGCCGCTTAGCAATTGACGGGCGGAGGCATTGGTCTGAAAGACGGACATCTCCCCCTTGTCAATAAACAGGTCGCTATTGGCTCCGGAGAGCAGGAAAAAGGTTTCCTGTGCCATGCCGAAGATGGTCTCAAAAGTGGTCAGGTTGTGGTAAGACCTGATGAGGCTGTCCGCCTGGCTGCTGCTGTACTGGCTCACGGCTTCGTGGAGGAGATCGTAGGCCGCTTCCGTTGCGTCGATGGTTTGCTGCAGGGGAGGGAGGTTGGCGGCCCGGGCCGGGGCAGCGGCCTGTTTTATCGCATATGGAGAGGAGCGGTCACCCCGCTCCGCCACCCACTCCCGGAGGCGCTGGCGCGTAGCGGCCAGCTGTTTATCCGCCGCCGGAAGTGTAGGCTGAATCTCTCCGGCAAGCCTGCGTAAGAGGCGGAGGGCGGGGTGGGGGGAGTAGCTTTCTTCGCGGGCGATATCTGCCAGTAGTTCCGCTTTTTTCTCCGTAGCGGAGCGCTTGATCAGCTCCGCCCGCTGCTTCTTTTCGGTGACTTCCGCGCGGAGGTTGACGAGGTTCTCCCGGGCACTCATCAGCCGGGAGAACTGCTTGCGGTAGGCATTGAGGTCGGATCGGTGAGCGAGGATTTCCCGGACGGCCGTCAGGCCGGCAGCCCGCCGCTCGTTGGGGTTGAAGGCTGCGGCCTCGGGGCCGAAGAGCTCGTCAAAACGTGTCAGGCTTGGGTAGGCTTCGTAATATTCATAGGCTTCCTGCCCGCGGAGCCAGGCCCGGACGATGCCGGTGGCCGGCGGGTCGGAGGCGGTCTCCCAGTAATTATTTTTTAGTGGCAGTTTTTCGGTGTCCAGCGGCAGAAACTGATCGGCAGCACGCTGCACAAAAGCCTGCCCTTCTTCCCCCATGCTACCATCGTCTACGGCATCCATGATGGGGCTGAAGAACTGCTCACTGAGCAGATCATTGGCCTGCTGGAACTGACGATTAAGCTCGTCGTTGGCTTTGATGTACTCATCAAAGGCCAGCAGAATACTTCGGTAGTTCCCATTGGTGGTGTCGGCTTTTGCCATGCGCAAATCTATCTGACAGCGGGTATCGATACGGGCCCGTTCGAGCTCGCCGTAGGTGAAGGCGAGGATGTCTGCCAGGGGCACCTCCCGCATCTCCAGGTCAAGAATGCGGTAGACCAGGAAGACGTTATAGACCACGGGGTCCCGGAATGTCGCCACTTCCCGTGCTTCCAGGTAGTTGCCAAAGTTATAGGCGATGGCGTTCAGGTCTTCGGTGAATGCTTTGCGGATACTTGGCAGGATGGCTTTGTAGTTCAGCAAATCCAGCGTAGGCAGAAACTGGCTCGTTTTTGGGAAGAGCTGATCGAGGTCGTTGCGGTTGATGTCTTCCCGAAATTTGGTGAGGAAGGTGTAGGTCAGTTCTTCCTGTGCGCGGCGGCTGATCCAGTCGGAAAGACCGGCAAGTGCGTTGCTTACCAGATTGGCCGTGGAGAGGCCCGCCGGGCTGGTGGCCGCAGCTCCGGCGGCGGCCTTGAGGCTAAAGTCTTCAGAGGGCGGCGCGGTGAATACCTGGCGGATTTTTCCCAAATCTACTTTGCCGTTCCGTGAGAAAAGTTCGGCTCCGGGGAGTGTTTGCAGGAAGGCGGCGCGGGCCGCAGGTGCAAAAGAGGTTGGCAGAGCAATGTCCTCCGGCGGTAAGTATCCCTCCAGGAGTTTGTCCAGCTTTTCGCTCAGGAAGAATTCCCGGATGGGGGCATTGTCCCGGTAATGGGCCAGTAACTCGGGGCCGGAGAGTAATTCGTTGATCCGTTCCTCGTGGGGCATCCCACCATAGTAGGCCAGTACCATCACGATGGTGTCCAGGGCAGGATTGACCGGCGCGGTGGCAGCGGCCCGCGCCTGCGGAGCCAGGCGAATGACCCGGCGAAGGTCTTCGCCGATGTTCTGAGCAAAAAGCTGGCTGGTGAGTAGCACCGACAGGGCGATGAGGAAAAGCTTGTTCATAGCGAATGTCTTGAAAAAAGGAAAAGTAAGTTGTTTCCTGAATGAGGGAGAAAATCCATCAGGCCATCTGCCCGATGGCCTTGGCTCAGCCCACGGCAGCGTCCGGAAAAATCCGCTCCTCGATGAAGTCCGCTACCGCCTGGATGCTGGCCGGGAAGCCGCCGCCACCGGCGGTCTGAACGGCGGGCTTTAGCAGCTGCTCCAGCCTGCTGCAATCTTCGTTGCTACACTCAATCTGATTAAGGCGCAGGCGTTCAGCGTAGATCTCCCGTGAGAGGGTGAAGGCGTTACGGGCCACTTTGTAAGCATCGCGGTCATACGGGTCACCGGCCAACATCAGCCGTACCCGGCTCTTGTCAATATCGGAGCGGACGGAGGCCAGGCCGTCGATCATTCGCTGATTGAGGGGGCTTGCAGCACCTTCGGGCACGGCCTCTCCGTCAGCAGCAATAGTGGCGGCTGGCCGGGTGGCTTTTACCCAGTCCAGCAGAATCTGCTGGCCGGATTCATCGTCGTGGTCGGGGTCCGCTAATGCCGTTTTTAGTTGCTCCAGTGCGCTGGTATCCAGGCTCACTTCCTCCGGGAAGGGATCAAGCTGGCGAAAATGATCCAGTTCAAGGATCAGCACCAGAATGTCCGCTTTTGACTTTTCACTCACCAGGTCCTGTTCTTTGACCCGGGCCAGTCGGCGGACAAACAATTCACGGCAAAGGCTACTGACGTCTGCCAGCAGCTGATTTCTGAAATTACTCATAGTGTGCGTATATGGGAAGGCGGTGTAACGGGTACAAAGAAAACAAATATTTAAAAAAGGCCTTGCTGTGGTTCTACACACTTATACATACCGAAGACAACGCAGGGCAGGGTGTCCAGCCGGAACGCCTTATCTTCCGCGAACAAACGCCGCCTGATGCGGCAGAACGATATGATCATGCAAAAACTATTGCTCTTCGCCCTGGCGCTTTGCGCCGTGGCTTGTGGCCCATCGGCCACTGCTCCTTCAACTACCCCCCAAATGGGGGATGGCGCGGAGCGCCAACCGGGGACCATTGCACCTGCGGCAGCGCCCCCTGCTGCCTCAGAATGGATCACCCTTTTTGATGGCAGTTCCACCGATGGCTGGCGCGGCTATAACGGTAAAACCCTGCCTCCTGGCTGGGTGATTCAAGATGGCGTGCTCACCTTTAACGACGGTAAGAAAGAATCTGATGCTGAATACGAAGGCGGAAAAGACATTATTTACGCTGCCGAAGAGTTCGAAAACTTTGAACTGGAACTGGAATGGAAAATACCTCCCGGCGGTAACAGCGGCATCTTCTACCACCTGAAAGAAGGCTACGGCGGACCACCGGAAGTATCCCCGGAATACCAACTGATCGACGATGAAGGGTACACCCGGTACCACGATATTACCGACTACAACAAAAGCCTCGGCTACACCGAAAACCCGAACGAGATCAAACCGCTGCAGTCTACGGCGGCGGACTATGCCATGTATAAGCCTGACCCGGCAAAGAAAGTCTTGCACCCCGCCGGCGAATGGAATAAAACGAAGATCGTCTTCACTCCCGAACGGGTAGAGCATTGGCTCAACGGGCAGATGGTCCTCTCTTTTGTACCTTGGTCTGATGACTGGACCGTCAAGAAAAACAGCGGAAAGTGGGGGCTTGCGCCTGACTATGGGAAATTCAAATCGGGTTACATTGGCCTGCAGGATCACGATAGTTCTCTGTGGTTTCGTAACATCCGTATTAAAAAGTTATAACCGATCAGCACCATGAAAAGAAGAACATTTATTAAAGCTTCTGCGGCGCTTGCTGCTGCGGCCACCTTGCCTGGCTGTGGAAGCCCGGCGGCGGAAACCACCGCCACCGTTGCTCAGAAACTGACCAACCTTCGTACGGCCCACATCGGTATCGGGAACATGGGGCTGGAAGACCTGAAGGCCGTAGCCTCCCACGGGAAAGTGATCGTCACGGCACTTTGTGACGTGGATAGTAACTATCTGGAAGCGGCGAGTAAACTCTTTCCTGAAGCAAAGACCTTTAAAGATTATCGGGTGATGCTGACCGAAATGGCCGATGATGTTGATGCGGTTATTGTCTCTACGCCAGACCACACCCACGCCCCGGCCTCCATGAAGGCCATGGAAATGGGTAAGCCCGTCTACTGCCAGAAACCACTGACGCACCACGTCTCGGAAGCCCGCGCGATGCGCAAGCTGGCCGAAGAAAAAGGACTGACGACGCAAATGGGTATTCAGGTGCACTCTTTCTATGACTACAAACTGGCAACGCTGCTGATTCAATCGGGCATCGTTGGTAAGGTGAAGCGGGTTCACGCCTGGTCCCCCAAAAACTGGGGCTACGATGGAGAGGCCCCTGCCGGCACTGACCCCGTGCCGGATACCCTGGACTGGAACCTCTGGCTAGGTACCTCCGCCGAGCGGCCCTACAAAGCAGATGTCTATCACCCCGGAAACTGGCGAAAGCTGGTGGACTACGGCTGTGGAACGCTCGGCGATATGGGTGTCCATATCTTCGACACGCCTTACAATGCGCTGGCCCTGGATGTACCGGAGACGATCACCACCAACTGCCGTCCGCCCAATGATTTCGCCTTCCCCGAAAACAACGTAGTGACCTACACCTTCCCGGCAACGGATTACACCACTGATGGCTTTCAGTGGATATGGTACGATGGCCCGGACGCCCCCCAAAGTGATGACCCGGAGCTTCAACTGCCCGGAGGAGAAATGGTTCCGGAACAAGGTGCTTTGTTCGTGGGAACGGAAGGGACATTGCTACTGCCACACTTTATGGCGCTTCCGCGTAAGATCGTTGATGGCGAATATGTAGACATCTCCGCCGAGATCGCTGCCGTAGAAAAAGAACATAACATGCCCGAGCCGGTGCGCGATTATGCTTCCGAAAGCCCGAAGCACTATCACCAATTCGTCGATGCCTGTTTGGGCGAAGATGAAGTAACTGCCCCTTTCTCCTACGCTGCCAGATTGACGGAGACCATTTTGCTGGGTACCATTGCCGGTAGGTTCCCCGGGGAAACTTTGCACTGGGACAACGCTACGGCACGCTTCCGGGAAGAGAAGGCCAATGCCCTGCTGGATGCGCCTTACCGTACGTTTTAGGTGCAGGGAACAATCGCACAACCAACTTAACAGTAGCCCCTCGACTTCGCCCTCCACAAGGTCGGGCTACGCTCAGGGACCAGTTGGTCAGAATGGTGCCGTCAACAAATTTCGCCCAAGGCGAAATTTGTTGACGGACTTAACGCCAAATGATGGTCCCCGAGCGTACATCGAGCGATCGCAGAGAGTCGAGATGGGAGTCGAGGGGCAATTTGTTAGATAGACATTTTCAATCGACGAATACTACTTTCCGCCGACTGACCGCCGACTGACCGCCGACTGACCGCCGACTTTCCGCCGACTGACCGCCGACTGACCGCCGAAGGCAGCCGCGAAGCGAACTCGGCGGTACAAAAAACGATCCGTTTTTCACTACGGGCTTCACCTCCCGGAGCCGGGAAATGTCCGTTAGTGGGTTGCCGTTTACGACTGATCAATTTGATTGCTAACGAGTGTACCCACTTTTTCGCCGAACATGATCTTGCGCAAATTCGTTGGCTCGTTAATGTCAAAAACAATGATGGGAACATTGTTTTCAGCGCAGAGGGCGAAGGCGGCCTGGTCCATAATCTGAAGCCCCTTGGCCATCACCTCTTTATAAGTGATGTTGTCGTACTTGGTAGCAGTAGGGTCTTTTTCGGGGTCGGCGGTGTAAATGCCGTCTACCCGGGTGCCCTTCAGAATGATGTCTGCGCCGATCTCATTGGCGCGCAAAGCGGCAGCACTATCGGTCGTAAAATAAGGGTTGCCCGTTCCGGCACTGAAGATGACGACCCGTCCTTTTTCCAGGTGACGCATGGCGCGGCGGCGGATATAGGGCTCGGCGATTTGCTCCATCTTGATGGCGGAGATGAGTCGGGTAAACACGCCGTGGGTTTCCATCATGCTCTGCAGGGCCATACCGTTGATAACGGTGGCCAGCATTCCCATGTAATCTCCCTGGGTGCGTTCTACACCGGACTCCGCAGCAGAAAGACCGCGGAAAATATTCCCTCCTCCGATTACCACGGCTACTTCTACGCCGATATCGATGAGTTCTTTGATCTGTTTGGTGTAGTAAACGAGCATCTTAGAGTCGATGCCGTACTGTTGGTCACCCATCAGGGTTTCACCACTCAGTTTCAGCATCACACGACGGTACTTAAGGGCCATGGCGGGAGGAATTGGAGTGCCGTGACTTACGGCGGCGCTAAGGTAATCAGGAAAGGCGGAAGTTAGTCTTGTGGTTCGGTAGTCTTGTAACGCGAATCAAGAGCTATACTTGACTCGGTCAGCTAGTACAGTGTACTATAACTGGCCCTTCAGCGCGTACTTCGGCTCGCTATGCTCGCTCAGCACTTGCTCAGGGACCGGTTGTATGGTTGCATACCGTCCGCGCGAAGCGCGGACGGAACGATTTACGATACCCGGTCCCTGAGTAAGCGCCGAGCGTAGTGAAACGAAGCCGAGGTGCACATTCGGCAAGCTCAGTGGGGTCCGCACCGAAGGGCGGGGTTCTTAGTGTTTTAGCTCTTGATTCGCATTTGTAGGCTACCGCAGTTTACAGGCGGCAATGTGAGGAAGGAATAATTTGCCTCCAACGCCTCCAACGCCTCCAACGCCTCCAACGCCTTCCGCGTGCGGCAGCCTACCAGACTACCGAACTACGAGACTACAATTCCAGTCGGTTAATCGCCTCCCAGGTCCGATGAGATTCAAAGCCCCGCTGAAACATATAATCGGCCAGTTTGCGCCGACGCAGGTAGGGGTGAGTCGCTTTTCTTTCTAAACGGTCTCTGCGTTCCAGCTCCGCATCAATCACTCGCTGGTAATCTTCTTCCTCAATCTCCGTAAGTGCCTTCTTGATGCAGTAGGCAGAAATCTGCCGTTGTTTCAATTCCCGGATTATTTTTTGTTTGCCCCACTTGTTCATTTTGAACTTGCCACGGGAGAAGGAGCGGGCAAAGCGTTCTTCGTCGAGGTACTTGTCCTTAATCAAATCACAGATGACTACTTCTGCGGGGTCTCCGAAGTAACCGAGGTCACGAAGTTTTTGCCGGGCTTCTTTGTGGCAGCGGTCCTGATAGGCGCAATAGTCCTGCAGAGCATCCAGGGCTTGTTCATGGGTATGGACGACCTTTTTTTCTTTTGAAAACAAACCGTTTGTAATTTAACGTAAAACTACAAATAAAAAGCTATTCGTGGGTAGCTTACGCTTCCTTTGCTCATGCCAGACGGGTAAATTATCATTAAAACTACTTCAATGGAATTCAATATTTCAGAACTCTGGGACAAATACGAACCCGTCTTACTTCAAATCGGCTTCAAGGTAATTGCCGGAATTTTCATTCTTATTGTCGGTTTTTGGCTCATTAACTGGTTGGTTCGCAAAGCGGGTGAATTGACGGCGGCGAGGAACATGGACCAGAGTGTAGCGGGTTTCCTAACGAGTTTTGTAAGTATTGGCCTGAAGGTCTTACTCATTCTTTCGGTAGCGGGAATGCTGGGGGAACAAACGACTTCGTTTATTGCTATTCTTTCGGCACTCTCCCTGGCAGTAGGGCTGGCGCTGCAGGGTAACCTTGGCCACTTTGCCAGTGGAATTCTGTTATTAACTTCGCCGTTCGGGTCTGGACGCAAAATGCAAATTACTGGCCAGCTTTCTTTCACGTAACGGAACACGTCAAAAAAGCTTTTGATGCAGCTGGAATTGGCCTGCCGTTCCCTCAAATGGATGTACACATTAAGCCGGAAAAGTAGTCGGCATATAATTTCATTAAATTTTCTAGTGTCTTTTTCGGGCTTCTGCGTCTGAAAGATGAATTTGGGTGCTTTACACTCCAAAAACTATTTATTCATCAATTAATTTATTTTTTAAAATGGAATTTGATTTTCTTTCCGAAAAAAACATGGAAACTATAATCGGTTACGCTACTACGCTTGCCGGAGCACTTGTTGTTCTCATTATCGGTTTCTGGATTGCTAACCGAATTGCTGGTATGGTAGGCAAGCGCATGGAAAAGTCTGGTATGGACGATACTATCCGTCCCTTCCTCATGTCATTGATCAGCACGGGCCTGAAAATTCTCGTTGTCTTAGCAGCCGTTGGCATGATGGGCGTTGAAACGGCTAGCTTTATTGCTATCCTGGGTGCATTGGCTTTTGCTATCGGTATGGCCCTTCAGGGTACCCTTGGCCACTTCGCCAGTGGTGTAATGCTTATTTTTTTCCGTCCCTACAGGGTCGGTGATTTGGTAACCATCGGTGGAGGTGAAACCGGAACCGTTACGGAACTGGCTATCTTCAACACCGTATTGGCTACGCTGGACAACAAGCGGGTAATGGTACCAAACGGTGTCGTCACCAGCAACATCATCACGAACATTAGCGGTCAGGGCACCATCGGTGTCGAACTGACCTATGGCATCGGCTACGGTGACTCTATCGACAAGGCCAAGGAAACGATCCTGGCCGTTGGTAAGGAATGTCCCTGGATTCTCGACGAACCCGGACAGGGCGTAGTTGTCGCTTCTCACGGTGATAGCTCCGTGAACCTTGCAACTCGTCCGTTCTGTAAGAGCGAGCACTACTGGGATACCTTCTTCTACATGCAGGAGAACGTCAAGAAGGCGTTTGACCGCGAAGGCATCAGCATCCCGTTCCCACAGCAGGATGTGCATATGCACCAGGTAAGCTAAAAAAGAAACTTCCTCCCTGCCGGGAGGCGATTCTTCGAGCGATCAGCGATCAGCATTCAGGCATTACTGCCTCGAATGTTGATGGCTGATCGCTTTTTTTGTGCGCTAACTAAAGTGACGTACCATCCGCACTTCTTCTTCAGTGAGAAATCGGTAAAAACCCCGGGGCAGATTCTTTTTATTGAGCCCGGCCAGGTATACCCGGTCGAGCTTTTCAACGGTATAGCCCAATTGCTCGAAGGCACGGCGGACGATGCGGTTGCGGCCTACGTGAATTTGCAGGGCGACGGTCTTTGGCTCGTCGTGTTTCGCGTAGCGAACCCAGTCTACTTTGAATGGCCCGTCATCCAGATCATAACCGTGTTCCATTTCGGCGAGGCTGGCGCCGGAGAAGGGCTTGTCCAGCGTAGCATGATAGATTTTACTGACCTGGTGGCTGGGGTGGGTGAGTCGTTTGGCGGTGTCTCCATCATTGGTGATGAGTAGTAACCCGGTGGTCTCCCGGTCGAGGCGGCCGACGGGGAAGAGGCGATAGTCTTTCAGCTGGGGATCGTCCAACAGGTCCATCACCGTGGTGCGATCGCGTTCGTCGCTGGTGGTCGTGATGACGTTGCGGGGTTTGTTGAGGAGAACGTAGATGTACTGCTCGTCCGGCGAGACGACCTTGTCCTTATAGCTTACCTCGTCTCCTGCCTGTACCTGATAAGCGGGGTTGTCCTGGGTTTCCCCGTTGACCTTCACTTTCCCGGCTTTGACGAGGTCGCCGGCCTGCCGCCGGCTGGCCACGCCGGAGTGGGCCAGGTATTTGTTGAGGCGCATGCCGATGATGTCTTCCGCTTTGCGATCGAGGCCGGGGGGCTGACCGGAGTTGCGGGCCTGGGAGCGTTGGAAGCGGCGGGGTGGTTTCATGGTTGAGGAGTCAAAGAGTCAGATAGTCACGCAGTCAAAGTCGTGAGGACAGCAAGGTACTGATTGTGTATTTGGTAGTGGGCACTCAACGAGCTGTTTTAGGCGCGGACGCGGGTGCAAAGAAAAATTGGAAAGAGCAGGGTGGGGAAACGGTAAGTGTTTTATCCCGAATGGTTGTTTTATTTTGAGGTGAAAACGTGTAAAAAAAATTGATTTTTCTTTACACGTCAGGCTCTACGTATAAAGAAAAGGCTAAAATCTTTACACGAGCTGATTTCTAATCAGAAAAATCGCGAAAAAATAAAACAATACCTTATGTTCGCCATCTAACCTTATTAAACTATGGCAAAAGCTAACAGTGTAAACCTTGATGCATTAATTCCACGGGAAGATTTTGGGTTTAATCTCAAGGATGATGAAGACTTTGAGCGTTTTAATACTATTTCAATTCGCGATTTAGTGAAGGGAGCTTTAATAGGTCCGAATTTGAGAAAACCAGACTTTCAACGAGAAACCAATCATTGGTCTCCAAATCAGGTTTTATCACTTCTAGAAAGTTTTGTAAGTGGAGATCTCGTTCCATCTGTGATTTTATGGAAGTCACCAACATACTTATTTGTGATTGATGGAGGACACAGGCTAAGTGCTTTAAAAGCATGGGTGGAAGATGACTACGGAGCTGGTACTCTGTCATATGATTATTTCGGACGACACATTTCTAATGGGCAAAAAAGAATCGCGGATAAGACAAAGAGACTTGTCGATGGATCAATTGGAAGCTACAAGGAACTACTCCACAATAATGAAAAAAGCGATATTGCTGACTCCGAAAGAAGGAAAATTAATCGAATAATCAGCAGAGGCCTTTCAGTTCAATGGGTTACAGGAGATGCAGGAAAAGCAGAGGCCTCATTTTTTAAAATAAATACTCAAGGCACCCCTCTAGATTCAATTGAAGAGCTTCTTCTGAAAAATAGAAAAAAGCCTATCCCGATTGCAGCGAGAGCTATAATTAGGGCAGGGACAGGCCACAAATATTGGTCAAGTTTTCCTGCTGATAAGAGTGAGCTTATTGAAAATATTTCTCATGATCTTCATAGGACGCTTTTTGAACCTGAGGTAAATCGTCCTATAAAAACCGCTAGACTTGCCTCTAGGAGGGTCGAAAGGGGTTCGTACAGCCTTACAAATACTAATTGACTTTTTAATTGTAACTAACGATAATCAGCAGAAAAGTCTTTCTGATGTTACAAAGTATGACGATGACCTTGATGGTGAAATCACTGTTGGGGTGTTGAAGCGTTCATTACGACTGGCAAATCGAATATCGGGAAATGATAGAGGGAGTTTAGGCTTGCATCCTGCGGTTTATTTTTACGGTCCGAGTGGTAGACATTCGAGACCAATGTTTATGGGCGTTGTTCATCTCTTTTCAAAGAAAATCATTGAAAATAACAAGGATTTTTTTAGAAAATTCACTAGCGTTAGAGCTGAGTTAGAAGATATTCTTATTTCGAAAAAAGACCTGATTGCGAATATTTTACAGAAACATATAAGTAGAAAACGAGTTGGTATGTTCTCAGGTCTTCTTGAAGATTTGGTTAAGGATTTACTTAAGGAAAAAAAAGTTTCTGATCAACGAATAGTAGAAATTACTAAACTCGAGGGCAAAATAGTCCTTGGAGAAACAGTCGGTTCTGGGGCTGGATTTAGCCAAGATGTAAGGAGTAAAGTTTTTATACACAAAGCCCTGAGTTCTGCTATGAAATGCCCAATTTGTGGTGGTTACCTTGATCCGTTAAAGTCTCTATCCTCTGATCATATCGAGCGTAAGGAAGATGGAGGCTTAGGAAATGAGGAAAACTTGCAGTTTACTCATCCTTACTGTAACCAAGCAATAAAAAATTAATGTCTCCTTTTAGGTGGAAAATTAGCCCTCTGCTTCTCACGGTACGGAGTGTTTTGTAGTTTCATCCATAACAGTGATTCTAAAAGTAGGAGACCTAAGTTTTACCTTAAAGTAATACCCTCATTTTTCCAGTTAAGGATTGTCATGGGTGAAAAACTGACTTTTTTACCCACGACCTCGATTTCATGGGTAACCCACGACTTTTCCTACCTTAGCCGCATGCGAAAAGTTATCCTCCCCCTGCTCCTCCTACTCCTACTCTGCACCTGCGTCAGCGCCCAAAAGACCCTCCACGACCGCACGCTGGAAAGCCTGGAGCCCTACCAGGAGTTTCTCTCCATCCCCAACGATGCCCGCATCAAAGGGCAGCTGGAGCCCAATCTTGTCTGGCTGGAAAAGGAATTTACCAAGCGCGGCTTCGTGGGCAAGCGCCTGGAAAACGAAGGCATCGATCTGCTGCTGTTTACCTTTCAGTCCGCCACCCCGAAGGCCGAAACGGTCTTGTTCTACGGCCACGTCGACGGGCAGTCAGTGGACGTATCTAAGTGGGTGCTTTCCCCGCCCTTCAAACCCGTTTACGGTACGATGACCGCGATGGCCGACGGCACGATCGACTACCAGAAAGTCGCCACCCTGCCAGCTAAACCCGAGACAACCGAGGTCCGCCTCTTCGCCCGCGCCAGCTCCGATGCCAAGGCCCCGATCATGCTCTTTCTCGTTGCCTGGGACCAAATGATCGCCGACGGCAAACGCCCCAACTACACCGTAAAATTCATCGTCGACTCAATGGAAGAATTCAGCAGTCCGGACCTGCCCGGTGCCGTAAAAACCCACCGCGCCGCCCTGGCCGCTGATCACCTCATCATCCTCGACGGGCCAGTACACATCACCAATCAACCTACACTGGTGGGCGGGGCCCGCGGCATCGCCGCGGCCCGACTCACGGTTTACGGCCCTAAGCTGCCACAACACAGCGGCCATTACGGCAACTACGCCCCGAACCCGGCCCTGCGGCTGGCCCAGCTGCTGGCCAGCATGAAAAACGACGCCGGCCGCGTCACCATTCCCGGATACTACGACGGTATCGAGATCGACGCGGCTACCCGCCGCATCCTCGATGGGGTGCCGGATGATGCCAACTCCATCCACCGCAAGATCGGCTTCAGCCAGCCCGACGGTGTCGGGCGCAGCCTGCAGGAAGCGTTGCAGTATCCCAGTCTCAACATCAAGGGAATGTCCAGCGGCTGGGTAGGGCTCTCCGCCCGGACGATCATCCCCAACACCGCCGTGGTGAATATGGACCTCCGCCTCGTCAAGGAATCCGACGGAGACCGGCTGCTCGGTCTCGTGCGCAACCACATCAAAGCCCAGGGCTACTACATCATCCCCGAAGGCCGCGAGCCTACGGATGAGGAGCGGGCCAACCACGCCCGCCTGGCCTCCTTCGGCGGGAAAACGAGCTACGCTGCCTTCCGCACTGACCTCAACGGTAAAACCGGCAGCTGGCTACAGAACGCCATCAGGCACACCTTCGACAAAGACCCCATCCTGATCCGGACGATGGGCGGCTCGGTGCCCATCGCTCCCTTCATAACGGAGCTCAACGTGCCGGCCGTCGTGCTGCCGCTCGTTAACCCGGACAATAACCAGCACAGCCCGAATGAGAACATTCTGCTGAAGAATTATTTTCGGGGAGCGGAGACTTTATACGGAGTGCTGATAGAAAAACTGTAACGCCGGCGCCCTTACATTATCTTGCACGCCTATCGTTTACTAACCCTATGGTAGGAGAGAAAGACTAAACCTCAGGTCAGGAAATAACCAGAGGTATCCAAAAACACATGAGTCGCCCAATCCGGAAAAATAGCTACGCAGCGAAGGCCTAATTTTATCCGGTGGCGAATAGTAGCCACCGGAAAAGAAGAACTATGCGCGCGAAGATGCTTCTGCCGGGCCTGTCCATGCTCCTGTTATCGATGTGGTCCTGTGCTGACCAGATAGACCCCGTCTATCAATTCGAAGATGGCTTCTACCTCGTGGAAGGACGGATCGCTAACCAGGACGGGTACGGCAAGGTGAGCGTAAGCCTGAGCGAGCTGATAGACGGCGTCTACCGCCTCAACCGCCTGGAGGGTGCCCGCGTGAGCTCGGTGGATAACCAGGGCGGGACGGTAGAATGGGAAGCAGATGCGGGGACCATCGATTACTATCCTCCGGAAAACTTTACCGGCGTTCCCGGGAGGAGCTACTACATCAGGGTGGAAGCTCCCGGCGGCAGAATATTGGAGTCAGTGCCGGAAATGATGCCGGAGCCGGTACCGATCGCTGACTTCCGAATCGGCTTTGAACAGGAGGCCTACTTCGACCTGGTGCGCGATGCTTTTATTCCCGCTTTCCGGCTGTTAATTGATGCTGACGATCCTGCTGGGCAAGATAATTTTTACCAATGGTCAAGGCGGACCTTTCAGCTGGTGGACGTCTGCCAGTCTTGTTTCGGGCAGCGATACCGCAACGGTGAGTGCGAGACTCATCGCAGTGCCCGGTTCGTTGACCGCTGGGATTACCTGTGCGAAGGGGAGTGCTGGGGGGTTAGTAATCCGCTGGATTTTCAGCTCTTCAGTGACCAATTCAGCCAGGGCTTGCCGATCCGTGATCTGCTGGTGGGCTTTGAGGATTTTGACCGGCCCAACGGCGGGCTGCTCATAGAGGTCTCCCAGCTGCAGCTGAGCCGGGAGAACTATGAGTACAACAGCCTGCTGAAGGAACTAACGACGGAAAGCGGCGGCTTGAACGCCGTCATCCCATCGGCCCTGGTCGGCAATATGCGAGAGCTGGGCAGCGACGATGAGCTGACCGTGCTGGGCTACTTCGGTGCCGTTTCGGTCGCTGCCAAAAGGCGATTTATTGATCGGGCGACGGTGAACGGTGTTTCCCTGCCTTTTGACCGGGACATCCGCGAGGAGCCAGCTCCCGACTGTGTTATGGATTGTCCGCCATTAGCTCCCTGCTCCGGACCACGATGGACCTCCACGGAGCCTGAAGGATGGGAAGAATGATGATCGTCGATCCCATGATTACGCCTCCCTTGCTATTCAACCCACCTTGCACCGGCGTTCGCGCCCGCCTTGTTTTCTAATTGTACCGTATGCGCCAACTGCTAATTACCGCCTGTCTGCTTGTTTTTTCGGGCATGCTCTCCGCTCAGCAAACCTACAAGATTCGCATTTTCACCCGGGACGCCGAAACAGAAAAGCCCGTACCCTTCGTGAACCTGCAGATTGAAAACGGGCCGGGAGGAACGTCTGATATAGAGGGCATTTGGAAAATTGAGCTACCCTACGGCTCCATCACAATTAATTCTTCCGCCCTGGGCTACGAAAGTGATCCGCTCAGGGAGACAATCACCGCCAACCGGCAATTACTGCTTGAGCTAAGACCCACCACCGCTACCCTGGAAACCGTAACGGTGACCACCGACGACGCCAGCGAGCGCCAGCTCCGACCACTCATGGGCGTGGAACGACTCACCCTGAAAGAACTGGCCGTATTACCCGTCGCTCTGGGAGAGGTGGACGTATTCCGGGGCTTGCAGACGATCTCCGGCGTAAACTCCGCCGGAGAGGTGAGCAACGGCATCAGCGTCCGTGGCGGCACCATTGATCAGAATCTGGTCTTGCTGGACGGCGCACCGATCTTCACTCCCACCCACCTGTTCGGCCTGTTTTCGGTGTTCACTCCCGATGCCGTCGGGGGTGTTGACCTTTATCGCGGAAACATCCCCGCTCGCTTTGGTGGCCGGCTCTCTTCGGTGGTTGACATACAGACCCGGAACCCGACCAGCAATAACTTCAAACTGAGTGGTGGTCTGGGCCTCATCTCCAGCCGCGTTACGGTGGAAACACCGGTGACGAAAGACAAGCGGCTGAAGTTGCTGGCCGCTGGCCGGGCGGGCTTCAACGATTTCATTTTTGGTCTTGTGGAGCGGCTCAAAAACACACAAAGCAATTTTGTTGACGGTACGTTGAAGTTGCGGTACACCCCCAACGAGAATAATATTGTGACGCTCTCTAGCTTCTACAGTAAAGACTTCTACGCCATTGATTTGCTGAACAACTTTGCCGGCATCGCCGCCACCAGCAACCAGTACGATTACTATACCCTGAACGGAACGCTGGACTGGCTAAAGGTGATCAACGATAAACTCAGCCTGTCTTCCCGGCTCGTAAGTAGTGACCACCAGCCGAATATCCTGTTTCCGCAGGAGGATAACAGTAAGGTTCGCTATGGCTCCCGTATTCAGTACCGGAGCCTGCAGAGCGCGCTGGATTATCGTCTGGGAAGTGGGCACCAGCTTACGGGTGGTTTTCAGCTGGTCCACTACAAGCTGAATCCCGGATTTTTGGAACCGAACGGCTCTGACTTACTCCTTGCTCAGCAACTGGACAAAGAGCAAGCCCTGGAGAGTAGCTTGTTCCTGGCCGATGAGTGGACGGTGACGGATAAACTCAGGCTTTCTCTGGGCGTGAGGTATACCAAATTCGATCAGCTTGGCCCCGGTTCGGTCCGTTCTTATCCGGAAGGGGAGGAGCTGGCGGAAGGAACTTTGCTGGAGGTGACCGAGGTCGGCGCCGGGGTGATTAACAGCTACGCCGGTGTTGAGCCAAGGTTAGGTATTAGCTACCAGTTGCTGCCATCGACGAACGTGAAGGCTTCCTTCGCGATGACGCGGCAATACCTGCAGAATATTTATAACGCAGCAACTCCCCTGCCGACGAGCCGGTGGAAAGTATCGGATAATAACATCCGGCCACAGCGGGCGCAGATCATTAGTGCGGGGATTTATCAGCTCATCAACGGCGGTGACTATGAGTTCAGCCTGGAAGGCTATTATCGAAAGATTGATGACCTGCTCGAATACAAACCGGGAGCCGACTTCTTTCTTACGCCGCAGGTAGAAACGGATATTTTGCAGGGGGAGGGCCGGGCGTACGGTATTGAACTCTCCATGAAGGAGACGAAAGGGCTGGTGACGAGTCAGGTCAATTACAGCTACGCCCGGGTACAGAACCGGGTGGAGGGGCCGACCTTCAATACCCAAATTAACCGGGGAGAATGGTACAACGGCTACTTTGATCAGCCGCACACCCTGAGTGCGAGTATCTCCGCCAAAGACGGCCCGGCCAACACCTTCAACCTCAACTTCACGCTGCAAACCAACCGGCCATATACCGCTCCGAACGGTTACGTGATTTCCAATGGCCTGAGTGTACCATTGTTCCTGGAGCGGAACAATGACCGGCTACCGGTGTATCACCGGCTGGATTTCAGCTGGCGAATTCATAACCCTAAAATGAAAAAAAGACGCTGGACGGGAGACTGGATCTTTACGGTCTACAATCTCTACGGGCGTAAAAACATCTTTAACACTTACTACGTGCCTGTTACGACAAGACCAAGTACCGGCGTGGTGAATACCAACCCGCTGCAGAGTTTTGAGCTGACGATTTTCGGGGCGCCGATTGCTAGTCTGACTTATAGTTTTAATTTCGAGTAAGGGATCACGGATTGCGCGGATTGGCGCGGATGTTGGGTGGCGTGAGGGATCGCGGATTGCGCGGATTGGCGCGGATGATGGCGGGCGTGAGGGATCACGGATTGCGCGGATTGGCGCGGATGATGGCGGGCGTGAGGGATCGCGGATTGCGCGGATTGGCGCGGATGAATCGTAGTGGGGATTAGTCGCGTGTAATCTGTATTTGTTGATGAAAGGGGCGTCGCTGACGGGATAGTACCAGACGTTTGAACTCTACAGAGGGGCCACCGAAATTGATCAGGAGGCCTACTTCCATTTGCCACACCTTAAGGTAGTTGAGAGTCTGAACGGTGTGGGCAGATGTGAGCTCTCCTATTGCCTTAATTTCTAGTATGATTGCGTCAGCAACCAAAAAATCTGCCCTGCGGCCTCCTATACTTTTGGAGCAATCTTTGTAAAAAAGCTTTAGTTCAAGCTCTCTTTGAAAGCTTATTCCCCGTGTATCGAGTTCGTAGGCAAGCGCCCTCTGGTAAACTACCTCCGGAAATCCGGGGCCGAGAAAATTATGAACATCGTAAGCGCACCCGATAATCTTATGGGTAAGGTCTTTGTGTAGTAAATTAGACAATACTTTGGAATTTACAACACACCCTAATGACGACCTAAAAGTAGTAATTATTTAGTTTTAATCCTAAAATGTTTTAAACATTTATACTTATTATAAAATTCGTGGTTCTTTTCAGTTGTCCCAGAGCCACAATCTGCGTTAATCCGCGATCCGATATCCGCGATCCTTTTTCAGTTATCCCAGATCCGCAATCCGCGTTAATCCGCGCAATCCGCGATCCGCAATCCGCGATCCATTTTCAGTTATCCCAAATCCGTAATCCGCGTTAATCCGCGCAATCCGCGATCCGACATCCGCGATCCCTTTTCAGTTATCCCAAATCCGCAATCCGCGTTAATCCGCGCAATCCGCGATCCTTTTTCAGTTATCCCAGAGCCGCAATTCGCGTTAATCCGCGAAATCCGTGATCCGTGATCCGAGGTCAGAGCTCAGTACAAGCCTCCGTCAACCATCCCAACTCTTCCCCTTCCAGCAACGGCCCAACCCGCTCCAGCACCATCGCGTGGTATTGATTTACCCAGGTAATTTGAGCGGGCGAGAGCATTTCTTTAACGATCAGCGCTCGTTCAATCGGGAAGAGGGTGACGGTTTCGAATTCGAGAAATCCTTCGGCGTCTGATTCGCGGACGACGACCAGGTTTTCGACGCGAATGCCGTACGCTCCGTTTTTGTAGTAGCCGGGTTCATTGCTGAGGACCATGCCGTGGCGCAGGGGCTCCTGGCCCTTGGCGGCCTTTGGGTTTTGCAGGATGCCAGCGGGGCCTTCGTGAACGTTGAGAAAGAAGCCTACGCCGTGACCCGTGCCGTGGCCGTAGTCTAAACCCTGTTGCCAGAGTGGTCGGCGGGCCAGAGCGTCAAGCTGCACGCCGGTGGTGCCAGCGGGGAAACGGGCGGTACCCAGGTCGATGTGTCCCTGAAGGACGAGGGTATGATTGCGGCGCATCTCTTCCGTCACCGGGCCGATGGCGAAGGTGCGGGTGATGTCGGTAGTGCCGGTGTGGTACTGTCCGCCGGAGTCAAGCAGCAGGATTCCTTCGGCTTTGAGTTTCGCCGAGCCTTCCTCGGGTGCGCGGTAGTGGACGATGGCGCCGTTGCCGCCGTAACCGACGATGGCGGTGAAGCTATCCGTTACGTAATGAGAGTGCTGGCCGCGCAGCTCGGTAAGTTTAAGCTCTACTTCGTGCTCGTTGGTTCCTTCGGCGATGGCGCCGTCCAGCCAGCGGCGGAGCCGCAGCAGGGCAACCGCGTCGTGGGCCATGGTTTCCCGCAGGTGACCAAGGGCGGTTTCGTTCTTGATGGCCTTCCAGCCGGGGATGGGGCTGGCCAGCTGGGTGGTTTTCGTCTCGCCGGCGTGCATGCAGAGCCGGTCGGAGATGGTTTCCGGGTCGAGGCCAATATCGGCGTTGATGGCGTTGGTGCGCCGCAGGTAGCTGCTGATTTGCTCGTAGGGGTGGGTTTCTAGTTTATGGCCCTCGGGGGCGTTGTCCGTCCAGAGACTGAACTCTAGTCGGGGAGCGGCGAAGAGGGCGTGGTCACCCTGCCGGCCAGCGACGAAGTAAGCGACGCAAAGCGGGTTGTGATCGATGTCGCTTCCCCGAAGGTTGAGTAGCCAGGCGACTTCGTCGAGGGCGGAGACCACGTAGTAGTCCAGTTCGTGTTCCGCCATCCATTCCGTAAGGCGGGTAAGGCGCTCTTGCCAGGGCTCGCCGCTGAAGTCAGAGGCGTGCTCGAAAACGGGACGGGAGGGGATGGCGGGGCGGTCGGCCCAGATGCGGCGCAACAGATCGTCGTCTTTGACCAGTTTCAGCTGGTGCTCGTCTAGTTTTTTCTCCATCCTACGGGCGGTTTGAGCGCTGATGACGCGGCCGTCGGCACCGACGGTTTGCCCGTCGAGCAGCGTGCTGCCGAGCCAGCTCTCGATGGAAGGGGTTTCCGGCAGGCGATCTTTCATCAGCTCGATGCCGGAGCCTGAGAGTTCGGTGTCGGCCTGGAGGAAATAGCGGCTGTCCGTCCAGAGCCTTGCTTCGTGGAGCGTAACGACCAGCGTGCCGGCCGAGCCGGTGAAGCCGCTGAGCCATTTTCGCGAGGCCCAGCGGTCAGCGGGATATTCACTTTGGTGGGGGTCGGTGCTCGGTACGACGTAGGCATCGATCTGGTTTTCGAGCATGGCTTTGCGGAGGGCGGAGAGTTTGTCAGGAACGGTCATGGCGAAAAATAGTCAATTAGTTTTTAGTCAAGTAGTCAGACAGTGCTTATTTAAGACTGTCTGGTAAGATTAGGCTTTCTGAAGGGGGGGAGGCGCGGCCGCAGGTGCAAGGAGGAGTTCTCGAAGCAGAGAGATGTCGGTATCCGTCCATTGCTCCTTTAACTTTCTCTGCATCCTGCGTCCGCGGCAAAGTATCGTATACGAAACTGAACTCTTTCGGGTGAATCCACCTTTCCAAAGGACCAAAGAACCAATACCATGTTTAACATCATGCATAACAGTGCGGACCTGGATGCCGCCATCGCCGCCAGCCACGAAAAGCCGGTAGTCGTTTTTAAGCACAGCGCCAGCTGTCCGTTCAGTGCCGCCGCCCAAATAGAAGTGGCACACGCCAAGCACGACCTGGACATTTACGGCATCGTCGTGCAATACACCCCTGATCTGAAGATGGAAATAGCCGAGCGGCTGGACGTAGAACACCGCAGCCCGCAGGCCATCATTTTGCATAATGGCAAGGCCGTGAGCGATCACTGGCGCAGCGAAATCAATGAGCGGAAGCTGAAGATGGCGGTGAAAGAATTAATTGCGCAGTAGGTCGCTGACCCAATTGTTGACCTTCATGTCGATGACCAGATGGATGCGGTCCGGCCCTTCATTGCTTACGCTGTGCGGATCGGACAGGCGTAAATACCAGCATTCTCCTTCCTGCATCATCACCCGCTGGCCGTTTAGCCGAAAGTCTACGGTGGGGTTGGTGATGACCGGAACGTGGATTCTCACCGTTCCTCCGTCAGGATTAAGGTCATAGTCGCGGTGCTCTTTTATTTTTGATCCCGTTCCCAGTTTCATGAGCCTTGCCGAAAGAAGGGGTGCCTGGAAAGTGGCCAACACACTTTTGAGCGTTTGGCAGGGTGCTAAAAACGCCGTGTCCACGTACTCATCGCTCGTCGGATCCGAATAGATCATCTTGATGGGATGGACGGCGCCAGCGTTTGCCCGCAGCGGAATGACGGACCATGAACCTTCATAATTCTGTTGGACGAAATGATCAATCCAGTCAAGGGAAAGCCCTTCGATCAGGTGTAGATCTTTCTGCATGGCTCGCGCATCAAAATTAAGGGGGAGCCGGATACGATCGCAGAGTGCTGACTTTTCCATATTACTTTCAGGGGGAGATTCGCCCCAAAATACAATTCCATGATCAAAGACTCAGAACTCATTCTTCGCCCCGACGGCAGTATTTATCATTTGCATCTGTTGCCCGGCCAGGTAGCGGACACGATCATCACCGTAGGAGATCCGGAACGGGTAAAAGCCGTTTCTGACCGTTTTGATAAGGTCGAACTGCGGGTGGAGGCCCGGGAGTTCGTGACGCACACCGGAGAGCTGAACGGAAAACGATTGACGGTTATCTCTACGGGAATCGGCACGGACAACGTCGACATCGTGATGAACGAACTCGATACGCTGTTCAACATCGACCTGAAGACAAGGGTAGCGAAGGAGGAACTGACGCAGTTGAATTTCGTGCGCCTGGGAACGAGTGGAGCCTTTCAGGCGGACCTGCCCCTGGGGAGCTTTTTGCTCTCAGAAGCCGCGCTGGCGATGGATGGACTATTGCCTTTTTACCTCCACAGCGGAGAGCCGGATCACGCGGCCATCACATTGCAGGAGCACCTGGAAGATGCTGGGGTACGGCTTCCCGTGCCGCCGCTGATTGTCCGGCCGGAACTGCCTTCTTTTCTTGAGCAATCAGACTTGCCGCGGGGACTGACGATGACGGCCGCTGGCTTTTATGCGCCGCAGGGGCGGAGCCTCAGGCTCGCTTCGGGCCTGTCCCCGGCTCTGCTGGCCGCCCTGCGCAGCTGGCGGCACGATGATCTCCGCCTGACGAATATCGAGATGGAAACCTCGGGCATCTATGGCCTGGCAACCGCTCTCGGGCACCGGGCGGCGTCCATTTCTACGCTACTGGCGAACCGGGTGGAAGGGACTTTCCATAAAGAACCCGCTAAAGCGGTAGGAGAGCTGATCACTAAGGGACTGCAATTGATTACGGATGCATAGGATCTCTGATTAGGCGGATTTCCGCGAATGAATTCTATAATTCTCACATCCTATAATCCTAATTCCTCTTTTTATAAACGCTACCGCCCCATTTCAACGTTAAAATGCCATGACAGATCCTGGTCGTTTTTTACTACTATCATTACTGGTGGTTAGCCTTGCCTTTTTCTCTTCATGTGGTACGCAGGCAGAGATTGGTTTATCGGCAGAAACCCGCGCCGCCTTAGATGCTTTCCTGGAAGAAGACAACGCTGGCAAAGAGCCGGGACAACTGGCGACGGAAATCAGCGGACAGGTCCGCATCGCCGAAGGCGAAGGAAATACCATCGTTATCTATTCACCCGACGGCAAGACCTACGTGCTCCGACGGCAGGAGACGGCAGAGATCGATATGCTTCTGCCCAAAATCTTTGAACAGGCAACGCTGATTTATGCTGATCGCTCCGCAATTATTCTTAACCATGACGGGAAGTACCATTACGTGACGTCATTGGACGGGCAACCCGATCTACCGGAAATACCAGAGGCTGAATACATCGTCTTTTCGGGGAATGGGCTGATCCGTTTCGGGGAGTGATTAAAAACCTTTGCCTCCGGATCGGGTTAGAGGGAGAAATGCAACTGCTATGTCTCACCGTAACTCCCGATACCTCGCCCTTGGCGCAATGATTTTAATGCTGGTGCTTTACGGGCTTACTTCTGCGGGCATGATGGGCCCCAATCCGGTAGGCAGTACCTCGAATGATACGGCCCCGATGATTGTTCCGGCGCCCTATGCTTTTGCTATCTGGGGGCCGATTTATCTGGGCCTGATCATCTTCCCCATCTTTCAGTTATTCAAACAGCAAGACAACCACCCCAACTGGATTCCCGTAAGGAAATGGTACGCTGCTAATGTAGTTGCCAATGGCGTCTGGCTGGCTTTCGCTTCTTATGACTGGCAATGGCTGACGGTAGGGGTGATCACGTTTATGCTCGTGTCACTCTTCCGGATCAACCAACTCTTACGAGAGATAGATGCTTCGGGCGTTGAGCGGAGCTACTGGCTGGAACGGCTGGTGTTCAGTCTGTACTTTGCCTGGGTCACGCTGGCGACGGTCCTCAACGTCAGCTCCGCTCTGAACTTTTATGACTGGGCTGGCTTCGGTATCTCCCAGGTGACCTGGACGATCGTGATGGTCGTCATCGCTGCCCTCATCGCCGGCTTCACCAGCCGGCAGTTCCGGGATTCGGCTTACGCTTCCGTAGTTGTCTGGGCTTTCGTAGCACTTGCCCGTAAGCACTGGGAAACAACGCCGATACTCGCTTATTTGGCCCTGGCGGTCGTTGTCGTATTTGCGGGGATGATGGTTTGGAACTGGCCGGGAGGGAGAAGGGAGGTGGTGGCTGGGTAGATCCAGGCTCAAGAATCTCTTCCCTTTGCGGCAGCCAATAAAATATCAAATATCGCCAATCAAATATCGCATATCTGTGAGTTGCGGTAGCCCAATCCAAAATCAAGAATCAAGAATCAAGAATTCCTTTCCCCTTCCCGATTCTTAGCATACCATTCCTTAAAGCTCTCCTCGGGAACTTCGGGCAACTCCCGGCTTTTACCCCAGGCGTTGAAGCGATTGTAGACCATGGCGCGTGGCGCGATTTTAAGCGCCGTTCTGGCAGCTTTGCCCATAAAATTATACAGCCCACCCCGGCTGAGGACGTTGCCCGCTCCGGCCATGGGGAGTTTTTTAGTGTTCTCCAGGTGCCCTTCCTCACTAACGATTTGCCGCCATTTATAGAGCTGTTCGTGGATGTCGATTTTGACGGGGCATACGTCTGAACAGCTGCCACAGAGGGTGGAGGCGAAGGGCAGGTCTTTATGCTTTTTCAGATCTTTACCGGGGGAGAGGATGCTGCCGATTGGTCCGGGAATGGTATGGTCGTAACTATGACCGCCGCTACGACGATAAATAGGGCAGGTATTCATGCAGGCACCGCAACGGATGCACTTCAGGCTGTTGCGGAATTCTTCGCGGCCGAGCTGCTCGCTGCGACCGTTATCTACAATCACGATGTGCATCTCGCCACCGGGCTTTGGCCAGTGATGGTGGCTGGTGTAAACCGTGATGGGTTGGCCCGTGGCGCTCCGCCCCAGCAGGCGGGTGAACACGGCGAGGTGGTCCGCCCGGGGGATGATCTTCTCGATGCCCATGCAATGAATTTGTACGGGGGCGAGGTGGACGCCCATGTCGGCATTTCCTTCGTTGGTACACACCACTACGCCGCCGGTTTCGGCGATGCCGAAGTTGACGCCCGTGATGGCGGCTTTGGCCGCCAGGAATTTCTCCCGTAAATGCTGCCGGGCCGCTTCCGTGAGGTACTGCGGGTCACTGGCTCCTTTCTCCGTGTTCAACTGCTCGTGAAAGAGCTGGCCAATTTCTTCTTTTTTCAGGTGGATCGCTGGCATCACGATGTGGCTCGGCGGCTCGTTTTTCATCTGGATGATGCGTTCCCCCAGGTCAGTATCAATCACCTCAATGCCCCGCTCTTCCAGGTAGGGGTTGAGGTGACATTCTTCGGTAAGCATTGATTTAGACTTGACAATCCGGTCCACCTTATGCTTCTCCAAAATTCCGTAGACAATCTCATTATGCTCCGCAGCATCCGCCGCCCAGTGAACGATGACACCATTTGCTTTTGCCCTGGCTTCAAATTGCTCGAGGTAAACATCGAGGTTGCTCAGCACATTGTCTTTGATATCAGACCCCATCTGGCGAATCGATTCCCACTCTGGAATGGATTGAACCAGCAAATCCCGCTTACTTCTGACGTGCCACAGACTCTTGTTGTGCCAGTCAGTGCGGTCGTTGTCTTTCAAAAAATCGGCTGCTCGGGAAGCATGGCTCATGGTTGGCTAATTTTGGTGAATGGACCGTTTAGGTTCATACCGTAATAATACGAAACCAGAGAGGAGGAATGCATCCTGTGGTGTGGGGTTTGGTCGAGACGCTGTGCGCTACGGTATACTATCTAACGTACAATGCTTCGAACAAACACAAAAGCCCAACCACTCCACGGGGGAATGATTGGGCCTTTGATAAGCAGTGCTCTCTCGTCAGGTTTAGTTCCTGTTTTTGCTGGCGAAGCCGCAAAAACAGGAACTAAACCTGAGCACTAATTGACGCGACGCTCCTTGATACGAGCCTTCTTACCAACACGGTCACGCAGGTAGAAGAGGCGGCTACGACGAACCTTACCGTGCTTCACGATGGAGATGCCGTCGATGGCAGGAGAGGAGAGCGGGAAGATACGCTCAACTCCGATACCGTTAGACATCTTGCGAACGGTAAAGGTCTTGGTCTGGCCTTCGCCTTTGATCTGGATTACATCACCCCGGAAAGACTGGATACGCGACTTATCACCTTCGGTGATTCGGTAGTCAACGATAACCGTATCACCGGCACGGAAAGAGGGGAGTTCCGACTTGTGAGCAACTTGCTCCTGAATGAAAGAAATAGCGTCCATAGCTAAAGAAATTTTTTGACCGCAGCTTGCGGCCCGCAAAGGTACGTCTTTTGGTGGAAAGAGAAAAGGAGTTGCAGAAGAAATAAAGGATGAGGCGAAATGGAGCAGGGTGACGTATTCCAACATGGCTTTTGTAGACCACCCTTGCACCTGCGGCCCCTCGCCCACATGGCCGTCAGAAACCATCATTTGACCTTTGCCGACAATTCAGTCATCAACCACTGCGTGACCTTCGCGTTATGAGATCGGACTAAAACAAAAAAACATGATGCAAGCGCTATGGAACGGCGAGGTAATTGCCGAAAGTGAGGAAACAGTAGTAGTGGAAGGCAATCACTACTTCCCCAATGAAAGCGTTAAAGAGCAGTTTTTGGAACCCAGCGAAACGACCAGTTACTGTGGTTGGAAAGGAGATTGTAATTATTACAGCCTGAATGTTGGTGACCAAACCAACACCGATGCCGTCTGGTATTACGGAGACCCTTTCCCGAAGGCAGAACAAATCCGTGGACACATGGCTTTCTGGAAAGGGGTCACCGTTCGTGAAAAGTAAACCAGTATGACCAGGAACATCGAAAAAGCTGCTGACCTGAAGGGACACTACCGTGCCGTGCGCAGCCAATCCGTGGCCATTTGCGCCCCCCTGCGGGCTGAGGACTATTCGGTGCAACCCCACCCGGACGTGAGCCCGCCGAAATGGCATTTAGGGCACGTCAGCTGGTTCTTTGAAAATTTCATTTTGGCGGAGTTCGTCCAGGGCTATGTCCGGTTTGACGAACGCCTCAACTGGTTTTTTAATAGCTACTACGAGAGCCAGGGGCCAAGAATTACCCGCTCGAGCCGGGGGAATATGACGCGGCCAGAGCTGTCAAGGGTACTAATCTACCGGATGCACGTTGATGAGGCGATAGAAACCTTGTTAGACAGCGGCCATCACAATATTGATGAAATTTGCAAGCTGATAGAGCTGGGCTTACACCATGAGCAACAGCATCAGGAATTATTGGTGGCGGACATCAAGTACATTCTTGGGACGAACCCTTTATATCCTCCCTACAAAGAGAACGATGACAGATCGCTGGAAGTAATCGAACCAGGTACAAAATGGGATCCGCAAAACCAGCAACATTTAAGAACGATTAAAGGTGGTCTTCACACCATCGGACACCAGGAGGAGGGCTTTTGCTGGGACAATGAACTGAGCGTCCACCAGGTGTTTCTGGAAGACTTTCAGATCAGCAGATACAAGGTCACCAACGGCGAATACCTCGCCTTCATGAACGATGGCGGTTATGAGCGCTTTGAGCTCTGGCAGATGGAGGGTATTGAATGGGCTCGTGGTTTGGAAGTGAAAGCACCTCTTTACTGGAATCAGGACGAAGCTGGTAACTGGTTGTATTACCAGATGGATGGCGGCCTGCAGGCCATTCATCCATATTTGCCCGTTACTCATATTAGCTGGTTTGAGGCGGATGCTTACGCCCGCTGGGCGGGGGCTCGGCTGCCCACGGAGTTCGAATGGGAAGTTGCCTGCCGGGAACTGGACCCAAAGGTTACTATGCAGCACAACTGGTCAGACTCCCAACAATTTCAGGCCTACGCTTCAATCCGGGAGGAACCCCAGATGCTGGGCACCTGCTGGGAGTGGACCAACTCCGCCTACTTGCCATACCCCCGTTACCCGCGCCCGGAGGGCGCACTGGGAGAGTATAACGGTAAGTTTATGGTCAACCAGATGGTCCTGCGCGGCGGCAGCTGCGCCACCCCGGAAAGCCACATCCGGCTCACCTATCGCAATTTCTTCCAGACGGATAAACGTTGGCAGTTTACCGGTATTCGATTAGCCAAAGACCTGTAAGCCCACAATTACCCTAATCATGACTACTACCACCTTCGCAGAAGAAATATTAGCGGGCCTGCGGGCCAGCCCGAAGCAACTGTCCAGCAAATGGTTCTACGATGAAGTGGGGGATAAGCTCTTTCAGTCCATTATGGCCATGCCGGAGTATTACCTGACGGATGCGGAGCGGGAAATTTTTCAGTCCGCCGGGCCGGAATTACTGGCCACCATTGATGGCCGGCCTTTCGACCTGATCGAACTGGGCGCCGGAGATGGCTCTAAAACCCAGTACCTCATCGAGCAGTTTCTGGCGGCGAAGTCCGACTTCGTATACCGCCCGATCGACATCAGCGCCCACGCTATTTCCATTCTCGGAGAGCTGATCAAAACCCGCTGGCCATCCTTGCCCTTTCAGCCGATCCAAAACGATTATTTCTCCGCACTTGACCGTCTGGGAAGTAGTGGCGGAGACCGCCTCCGGCTTGTCCTTTTCCCCGGCGCTAATATTGGCAACTTCAGCCCGGAAGAAGCCAGAAATTTTCTGCGCCATCTGCGTGGGTTTCTCCGGCCAGGGGATCTGCTGCTAACGGGCTTCGACTTGAAGAAAGACCCGGAGACTATTTTGGCGGCCTACAACGACCCGGCCGGTCATACGGCGGCTTTTAACCTGAATTTACTCCATCGTATCAACCGGGAGTTGGGCGCTAACTTCAAGCCCAATAACTGGCGACACTGGGAGACCTACAACCCCCGAACTGGGGCTGCCCGGAGTTTCCTGGTGGCCGAAGGTGCCCAAACCGTCGAAATCGCTGACCTGGAAGAAACGATTGTGTTTGAACCCTATGAGGCCATTGCCGTAGAGATCAGCCAGAAATATAGTCGCAATGAAATCAGCGAATTAGCGGATGCTTCAGGGTTCGAATTACTGAAAAACTTGGAGGACGAAAAGGGGTGGTTTGCGGATAGTCTTTGGCGGGTGGGGAAGTAGTCTGGTAGTCTTGTGGCCTTGTAGGCTGCCGCACTTTGGAGGTGTTGGAGAGTGGGAGATGTCTACCCTAAAGTCTTAGTGAGGTACGGAGTTGCGGCGGAGCCGTGACGTAGTGCCTTGCATAGGTCATGAGGTCGTTTTCTTTGGCCGGTCGCGGCTGGCCTTCACCGGGCGTACCACCATTTTAATTTG
>ENA-ORXT01001197-ORXT01001197.1-marine-metagenome-genome-assembly--contig:-NODE-1197-length-36117-cov-4.494229_pt1 | contig 36117 bp, 28 predicted proteins | sample MGYA00237868_ERZ511482 | MGnify/ENA metagenome assembly ERZ511482 | reverse complement strand
CGCAGCCATAGCAGGGCTACGGCGAGGCTTTCTGACGAAGAAAGGGGTGGAAAATCGCTCAAAGTATTGTATTATTATTTTTGTCCTAGCACTTAAAGCCAACCACAAAGAGTCGCTTTCTAGACCATCATAAAAATGGTGAATCCCAATGAAGGTAGGGGAGACCGGATTTGCAAATAAAGGATCGTCTGTACTTGTTATAAAATAGTTCGCAGGATTGCTTGCAGAAAGTGCATCATACCGACTGTCATAATGCACCCGAATTGCATTGTTGGCAATGGGTTCGATTTGTTGAGGAATACTTGGAAGGACATCAGTCAATATTAGGTCATCTATATACACTCGTAAGGCTGAATCAGGACTTTCCACTGTAAACTTAATGGTCTCTAGCCAGAGTGCTGTAAAAGTCCCATCTCTAAAGGCATCTAAAGGAATACAAGCGAGTTTGTAATCGTCAGTGACTTCTCCATCAACAACAAAAGGGGTGATGTCAATTGTGGGGCTTACCGTATTACTACTGCTGTGCCATGCACCTATGTTCATTTGGATGCTTTGATCAGGCATATTCGCCTTGATTTGAAAACAAAGGTTTTGGGTAAAATTTATATTTTCTCGATAATAGGAGCAATCGCCTAATTGTAAAACAGCGCCATTCCAATTATCGAAATGTGCTTCTAGACAATTGGTACCAGCATAGGGTTCTGTATTATTGATTTCAAAATAATTATTGGTTTGACAGAGTAGGTCATTCCCCGTTTCTCCATTCCATAGATGAATATTTTGGGCTGACAATACCGTGGTCGATGCCCAAAAACAGCATATTAACAATCTTTGTATTGAAGTCATGGTTTTTGAGTTTTATTATTTTTCTTTTACTAGACTTGAGCCTTTATTTTGTAACTATAGTGCACCTGAAGCAATTTAATGCCGATGATCCAACAATGAGGTAAATACTAAACCAGTTGGTTTAACTGCCAGAATTTTCTCTACTATTGTTTTATGAAATATCTTTAGCATTTCGCCTTCTTCTGATCTAAATATCAATCTTTCTTTTAAAGGAATTTTCTCAAATCTTTTCGCATCAATAACTATTCTTCCACCATATACTCCAGCCATTGTAATTTCTACATCTGAAGCCTCAACATCTATGCATTTTATATAATTCCATATGTGGATAGCCCAATATCCTTCATATTTTTCTCCATTAAGATAAACTGCTGAGGGCAATAATTGTATGCCATGAATATTCAATGGATGTAAAATATCATATATTCTTTTGGATACAACACTATCTGGAACTCCTATATAATCAGTAAGTTCTGCGTTAGATGGAACAGGTTGTATTCCACCAAAATTCATGAATTTAATCCTATCTTTTTCAAGGGGCTTTTTATGATAAAAAATACTTGAGGTGCCACCAGACAAACCAACCATCGGATTATTTATACCTCTTTTATATTTAGCATAAAAATATTCTTCGTGAATCTTGTGTTTTTCGAACATTGTTTATTTTATTTATTTATTTCGTTTTATTTAGCATTAATAATTTTAGTAAAATATTGTCATCGTTTTTTAACTGTTCCATTGAAAAATTACAGCTAGACAATGATTATTAGGATCTATTAATTTTTCACCACCTTCTGCACATAAATCCTGTCCGACCATCCATGATAAAACTTCGATTTCTTCTGGTAAATATTTTTTATTACATTTTTTGCATTCTACATAACGAAATTTTTTTTCAGTAATTAATGGTGCTAATCCACAATTAAGATAGTTGTTTAGTTCTTCATTTAGTATGATTAATTCCTTATTGTCTATATGTGCAAGTTTAAATAAAATTTCTTTTATTTTTGGAAATTCATCTTGTTGGAATATAGAAAATTCATTGATTTCTAATACTCTTTGTGATCCCATATTTTCAATGTGCACCCACGCTTTTATTATCGACACTTTTCCTTGTGCTCTTAAACTGTCTATTAGGTTTTTTACGATTCTTCTTCCCAATCCCTTTCCCCAATAGGCTCGCCCTATAGAATAACCGATTATACACTCTTTATCATTCTTCTTTTTGTATTTATACATTACGGTGCCTATTAATTCTTGCTCAACTTTTAACGTGACTCCTTTACGCAATTTATAATGTTTAGCGGTTTCTGTTTTTTGATTTGAGATAAAATTTAGTGCATCCTCTATATCAATCATTGGAGGGTTTCTTCTATATTTCATTGCTTCTTTATCAGAGTATATTTTTAATAGTTGATTTGCATCTTTTTCTTCCAAATCTCTAAATAAGAACAAACTTGACTCATAGTTACTTACTTCTATCATCACAAATTCTTAATATTTTTGTAGAATTATATTGCTCTCTAATGTGAAACAACAAACAACTCTGCTTGAGCACCATCTTCCCCTTCTAAAATTAAAATATAAGAACCATTAGCAATTGAAGAAACATCAAGCTTGACTTCCGATGAGGAACCAGTAATTTTATTCTCCATAATCTTTCTCCCTTCCAAACTATAGACCCTTATTAAATCAATACTATTCAAGTTTTCCAAATATAAAAAATCTTTTGTTGGAATGGGATATAATAAAGCTTTATTTGTCAATTCAATTTCATTAATACCATTGGGTGCTGCGCCATAAAATTCGATTTCTCTAACAGCACTCCAAACACTTGTTCTAGTATCTCCAGCAGGATTAAAACGTCCATAGCCTATTAATTTTACATAGCGCGCCTCCGTTGTATTTACTTCATATTGATTAAAGTCGGTAGAATTACTAGCTGTTAATAATAGATCTTCAGAACTTGGTAAGACCATAGAAAAATCCCCATCGTCGGTTCCAGTAGTAGACACCCATATTTGAAATCCAAATGGGTCCGCTTTATCGGTGGTGCTGAACTGAATTAAATTAATTTCTTGAATAACAGTAAAATCATAAATAATATATTCTCCATCTCCTTTATAATCTCCAGCTAAAACGGCATCATCATCTGCTGCCCAAACGGTGTTGTCGTCTTTGTCCAAAGTGTTGGTGGCATAATTAAACTTATCAATTCCGTCAACTTCTTCTTTTGAAAAAGAATGGACGGTAACCAGATCATTGGGCATTCCAGTTCCTACGTTAATCAGGTCATACAAACCTATTAAATTGACACCTTCTTGTGTTACTGTTAATGTTCTAACAATGTCGTTTCCTCCAGGAGCTTGCGTAAAAGTTATTGAACCAACTCTACTATTGGTGTCTTCATTTTGAGTAACCATAACAGAAATCGTTGCATTGCCCGTACCCGAATTGGTATCAATCGTAATCCAATCATCGTTGACAACAGCCGTCCAACTGACAGTGGCATTAACAGAAACATCGCTACTAGATGCAGCAGATGTAAAGGTCGGCAAATTGCTAATGGTTAAAAGCTCACCCACCTCAATGGTACAATCTCCATCAGTGATAATCGCCCCCAGATGATCCAAAAAGCAAGCACCAATTCCGTAGCCCACCATGGCATCTGTTGTTGGAGTATAGCTTCCCATATCGGCACCTTTTCCCGTAGCACCAGTTCCAGCAAAAGTAAAAATCTCCCCATTATTGGAAGCGGTAATTCCTGTCTCTAAAGAAAATCCTACATTCGTTTCACCCAAAGTTGTTCCAGTATAAACATTTCCTGTGTAAGTCAATGTGGTACCAAGATTGTTGTAAGAACTAGGCGTGTCACCCGTAATGAGGTCGGATGTATTTGGATTGCCTGTAGCAAAATAGATTAAGTTATTTGAAACGGTTCCTGTTGGATCGGTTGACCCTTTGTCGGTATTATAAAACAAAGGCGCATTGGTATTTACAATCGAATTGTTAGAAAGGTTGATGTTCTCGGATTTTTGATACCCATTTGAAACATTGGTAGAAGTACAAGCCACAGCAGGGTTGTCGCCACCTCCTAAAAAAGTAATGCCATTGTTCCATTTGGCTTGATCGAGAACCGTAATGCAGTCTTGAATATAATTGTTGGTAATGGTGTGTTCACTATCGGTAATTCTAATGCCTCCCGTACCATCTACATTTTCACCCAAAAAGTAATTTCCATCAACGGTCGCATTGGAACCATGACGCAAGACCAAAGACCCTCTACATCTTCTAAAAGTGTTGCTGGTATATAGATTGCCTTTACTTTTATTGGTAATGATTTCATTTTCACCATCGGCTTCCACAAAATAATTGTTGGCAACGATTGCATTACTATTTACATTCTGATATTCACTGGTCCCAATCCGTATGGTTTCACTGTCGCCTGCATTGCTTAAGTCAGCATCAATTTTATCATATTTATAAAAATAATTATTACTAATGGTATGCCCAACTGTTGCACAAGGATCGTCTTCGGCATTGTATTCATACTCTGCTAAAACCAAGGCTCCTGCACTTGCTTTATTCATAAAGGAACAGTTAATGACGGTGTTGTATGTTCCGTATAAAACAACCCATCTGTGTTTGGTAATCGAATTATTGGCGATGTCATCAGCTACATCATCTGGGTCAATTGTCAAACCATCAATGACACAATTTTGAATGGTACTGTGATTCGCATAATCGGTGCCATTTCTGAATTGAATAAAATTACTTGCGCCAAAACCACCTTGCCAATGAAAGCCATCGACCACTACATAATCTCCTCCAATATTCACTTGTAAACCACCCGTAAATTTCACGCCACCAGGACTTTCTGCTCTAAAAACAATGGGATTGTCTGCGGTACCATTGCCAATAAAAACGATACGCTCATCGGTATTATAAGTACCATTGGCGAGTATGATTTCATCACCAGCTACGTAGGTTTGGTCCTCCAATGCCTCTGGGTCGGTAATGGTATAGGTGGTTTGAGCAAATATTGAAAGGGAACAGAGTAGGAGGGTGGCGGCTATGGAAAGTAATTGGGTTTTTATAGTGTAAAGAGCGTTCATTATTGCGAAAATTTAATTGATTACAGATTTGGTCTTAGTGAACTATAAAAGTAATAAAACTATCGTATCAATAATATAAAATCTGTTCTACTTGTAATGCTTAGGGGCAAAGAATTAATTACTGTCCGATTTTATTTCTTCATTATTATGTCTTACTTCGTTATTTTTTCGCCACGTAGCGGGGCTATGCGGCCGCATCGGCGGTCCGATCAAAAATGCCTTGTAAGACAAAATACTAAATTACCTCAAATCGGACACTTATTAATTCTCTGTCCCTTAATGACCATCCGTATTTAGGAAAGTAGATGATATTTCATTCAAAAACGTTGCCCTCAGCCGTAGCAGCGGACCGTTCCAGTCGGGACACGCATTACGGACACTGAGCGTTGTCAATTTTTATTAAATAAAAGGCTCATATCTTAAATCTAGTGTCAAAATGGATAAACGCTCATTAAAAATTACGCCCTTATTAGTTTCTGTTTAGCGGTTCTACTTAATTCATTTCCTAGAAATTTTGCAATCTCAAACATCCCTTCTTTTTTGAGATTAGATGTTTGTTCTGCATTGGAATTGTAATTTGTATTTGTGTTAACATCATATACCCATTTCTTTCCATTTTCATCTTCAACATATTCTAAAGCTCCAACACCGATACCATTGGAATTAAGAAATGAAGCATATCTTTCGAGATCCTGATTCCCATAATCATCAAGAATAACAAATTTAGTTGATGTATGTTTTTTATCAGCAGGGCAAAAGGCATCATCAATATTACAGGAATCTGCAGGACATAATTGGAACCCATTTTGTGCATCAATACTAACCGCATACAAAAAATTACCTCCTACAAATTCAGCTCTTACAATTCGTCCATTGGCAGGTTTTACATATTCTTGAACCAACCAAATACCATCAAGTGATTCTCCTATTTGATCGTCTTTAATGGCTTGAATCAAACTGTTTTTTGTTCGGAATAATTGAACACCCGTTCCTTTTCCACCTCGGTTTGGTTTTAGAATAAACGGAAAGGTATTTAATTGATCAACGGCATTAGATAAGGAAGCGATTTGATTAGATATAATGGTCTTTGGATGTGGAATGTCAAATTGCTGTAAAGAAATATACTGTTCGGATTTCCTCAATTCTAATTGCAGTGCTTTGCGTCCGTTGATAACGAGTCGCCCATGTCTTTCGAGCCAAGCCAACACATTGGCAGTCATTTCAGGTGCATAGCGATGATCTCTCGTATGAGCAGAGGCACTCATGCGATTGTAAAAAACACCCTCTGGTGGCACAGAACTTAGGTCTAGTGAAAGGTTGTCAATAAACCATTCTTCATATGGGAGATTTAATTTCTCAAAAGAAGCTCTCAATGGAATTACCCAATCATCATTTTCGTGAATCACATAAATTTTGTTCATTCTATATATTTTTTTTGAAAACAAAAAAAAGAGCCTTCTCACAGGTGTGAGAAGGCTCTTTTTTATCAATAATATTAATATAAAAATTACATACGCCGTTCTCTGCCTAGTGAATTACTAAGACAACAACAACAAGAAGCGTTATGTAAATTTAATTTCTGAATCATTCTTGGCACAATATTATAGCAAATTTTTGAAAAAACCAAATATTATTTTTATCTGTTTGTACCTATTACACTGTAAATTAAATAACTGTGCTTTTTTACCAGCTATTTTTTAATCATATAAGGAACGAATACGAGCGAATAGCCTAGCTCTTTGAGAGTATTCTGACGAAATATGATTAAAAAAGAGGTATGTCAAAATGGATAGTTATTTAATTTACAGTGTACTATGTTCATTGCTAAGGAATCAATAAAGAATAACTTTCCGATTTCACCGATAATCTTTTTGATACATTCGTCGTTATTTTTTTCGGCAATAGTCCTACTATTAACTTAAAAAATGCCTACAATGAATCAAAAATCTTTATCTCTAAATCGGCAACTTATTCTTTACTGATTGCTAGGTTATAATTGTTAGCTAATTTTATTGTTTTCATAGAGTTAATTCCGTCGGATTAGCGAAGATCCCAATGAAGACAATTAGTTGTCTTTAATTTGGTGAGTTTTCCATTGTTCTAGAGTGTTGATACTTAGCTTTTTGCAAAGCACTCTCCCTGCAAAACATACACCTTTCAAGTTGGTCAAAAATGATTGATAAGTCATAAATTGAATAAATCATTTCTTGTCTTAATTGCCAAAAAGTAAAACCCTTTAATAGTCTAAATTTTTTTTGGTAATAACTTTCAAACTTTTTGATAAAAATAGCTTTCAAAGCAAAAAGCATGGCTTTCTTAAAAAAAACATGTATATTATCAGTTGTGCTTTATTGCAATTAGCTCCAAACCCAGCTCATAAGTTTTTAAACTTTAAAACGGATTTAGAGAACCAAGGAATTATAAACATATTTGACAGTAAGGGTCAATTTATTGTAAATTTGAATATAGATTCTGGTAACACTATTAATGAATTGGATGTTAGGGATTGGCTAAACGGTATTTATTTTTATCAGCTAATTTCCGATGATAATATCATAGATAATGGTAAATTCATTGTTCAACATTAATTTATTAATCTTCTATTAATTTGACTTAGCGTAAGGAGAGCCATCAGCAAATTTTGCAATGGTTCTCCTTTTTATAAATTTGAAAAAATATGCAAAAACACTTCATTTTTTTAGGGCTTATACTATTTAGCTATACTATACAAGGACAAAATGCTCTGTTTAATAAAACATTGGATTTGAATCCGTTTGTCAGAGAACAAACCTTAGCGGGAACGAGTACCTTAGATGGGGGACATATAATAATTGGTACGTACAGTGATCCTTTTGTAGAAACCGACTCCTCTATTTTAGCCAAATACGATGCCAATGGTTGTTTGGAATGGACTAGGGTTATTAATCCCCATGAAACGGCATTAGATATTTGGGAACCAGCCATTCAACAATATGCAGATGGGACTTATTTGGCGGCAATGACTTATCAAAATCCCAATCACAGCAATAATAATATTGATTTGGCTTTGGTGAAATTCGATACCAATGGAGAGATTTTATGGGTAAACAATTATGGTTGGCCCAATAGTTCTGATGCGATTTTCGACTTATTAATTTTACCTAATCAGGAAGCTGTTTTTGTAGGGAGATTTATTGAGGATGGACAAGGAAAAGGATATGTCATAAAAATAGACCAAGAAGGCAATAAATTATGGGAATATAAGAGAATAGATAGAACTCTTTTTACAGAAATCAGGCAAAATAATATAGGGAATTTTATAATATCGAGTTCAACTCCACCTCATATTTATCCTGATTATACCACTCCAAATGATTCTGCTGCAAAAGTGATAGAAATAACAGCAGAAGGAGAATGGGTAAGAGAAAGATATATTTTAGAAAGAGACTGGTCTATAATGACCACTAATGGTACTGGAGGTTTAACTATAGCAGAAAATGGAGATTATATCATTTGTGGTGCAACAACTTTTATCACAAATCAAAAAGGAGCTTTCATTGCGAGGTTAGATAGCAATTTTAATGTTTTATGGAGGAATGAAGAAGAAGCAACATTTTTTGATTTAAGCGTACCCGATGTAGTCGAATTTTCGGATGGAAGTTTACTAATATTAATGACAGTGAGAAACGAAATCAACCAATCACCAGAAGATGAAATTATTTACAGTAGCATGCTCCGTAAGTTTACACCAGATGGAGAAATGATTTGGGAAAAGACTTTATTAGCTCCCAATGAGCCAGGTTTTTTTCAATACGATAATGTATTATTGAATATGGTTTTAATGGAAAACGACCATGTTTTATTAACGGGTTATACCAGTGAATTATACCCAGAAAGCCCTTCGTTTAATTCAAAACTATGGATGGTAAAGGTAGATTCAGCAGGTAACTATATAGCTCCATTAGAAGCCAGTCTCACACCAAACGACACTTATCTGTTTGAAGGAAACAATACCCAAATTAATTTTGAAGTAAATAGTCATACAGGATGTTATACCTATGAATTTTCAGGAAACGCTCTTGAATATTTACAAGAGGACTCTTTAGGGAGTTTACAATTCGTCAATGCACCCATAGGTGAACATGAACTTTTTTGCACCATCACTGATGAAATCGACCAAACAACAGAAGTAAGTACAAGCATTACAGTAGATGAAGATACTAGCCTTGAAACAATCTCCACTTTTGAAGTAAAAGCCTACCCCAACCCAGCCACCACTTCTATTACATTCTCCTATCAAATAGAAAAACAAGAAACACTTTTGCTTTATAATGCGTTAGGGCAGTTGGTACAAGAAATAACATTAGCCCCATCATCAAACAACCAAACTATTTCTACAGAAAGTTTTACAGGAGGCATCTACTACTGGCAACTTGGCAACCAAAACGGCAAACTAATCATTAGCCGCTAAGATATACTAAGTTTAGATGAGTTCACTTTACTTTGAAATCATAAATAAAATTGGAAATATCTACTTTTTTAGAACCTAGCCAATTTTAAAAAAACAATCTGTCCACAAGGTATTAAATCAGTGTCAAATGGAGGGATATTGGTGCGGTAAAAAAGTGCGCTATCTTTCAAGACAAACCCTGTTCGTATGGGTCCATCAATAGGTTGGTGAATCAGCAGCGTAGTATAGAAAACATACTCCTCATTGGGCTTAATTGTTTTTTGTACCATACTTGGCTGATGGAAGTTGGTATTTATAAATGATTTTAAATCCTTTACGCCATAATCAAGCGACGATAGTTTGTTAAAGTTCATGGTATCAGGAGGAAGGAATAGTTTGAAGTAAGAGCCAGGAGAGGATGGAATGGCGAATGAATCGGCAGGGAAGTTTATTGATATTTCTAATGTCTTGTCAGTTTCATTGACGATGCGACTCCAAAACACGCCATAGCCATAAGCAATTTTATTAGAATCTAAAGAACTATGTATTCCGTAAATCGCCCCACCTTTTGGCAAACTGTTTTGAATGATAATATTTTGATTCTTTGAAAGAGGGTAGGTTGATTCGGTGTCGATAAAGGTATTCGGATCAGTGCTGTTTGGATTAAATATTTCCCTGCTTTTTAGGTTGTCAATGCTTACAAAATCAATAGAAACATTATTCGGTTTTTGTTTGGGAATTTGTCCACAGGAGTAGAGTCCTATTATTACTAAAATTAATATGATTAAATTGGGTTTCATTATCTCTGAATCAACAATTTTGTCATACCAATAAGACCCAAATCTTTGTCTATTGTTTGAATAATATATAATCCTTGAGAAATATGCGCAAGATCAATACTCGTTGTTTGTTCCAATAATGTTTGCTCCAACATCAATTTTCCATATAAGTTAAAAATGCGTACATCAATCGGATTTGCTCCATTTCTTATTAAATCAATTTGAGTATTGGCAGGATTGGGCGAAACGCTAATTTGTTGATTTTTTGGTAATGATGGTGCGTTAATTGAGGAAACAGTGTCGTTGATTTCATTGATATTCAAGCTTAAAACAACAGGCAAATGATCTGACATATAATACAGCGAACTGAGTAATTCGTAAGGGACATTATCCACAGTATTGCAATCAATTAAATCTTGGTTATAACAACTTCCATTGTTTCCCAATGCTTGATAACTTTCGGCTTGATAAGCGAACTTAGCGTTGGGATTCATCAATTGATCAGACAATAAAACAAAGTCAAAACGATCGTCCATTCCTCCTCCAGCACCATCGCTCAAACTTGATAATCGGGTAGATTGGGTAAAAATTTCTGGATTGGGAAAATTGGTATCATCCCAGTTGGGCATATCAATCGGATCATTTAAGGTATTCATTCCATTGGTATTGAGCAATAATTCATAAGCGGGCTCTTCGCCATCATACACATTAAAATCCCCAGCGACTATAATATTACTTTCTGGTGGTAAAAGGGCAATATGCTCCATCAATACTTCAACCATAGAAAGCCTCAATTGCTCATTGGCGGAACCCTGTGATGATTTTAAGTGTGTGACATACGTATGTAATAGTTCCGTTGACGGCGTTCCATCTTCTTCCAAAAAACGCAACTGAAAATAGTTGACATCTCGATAAGGGGTCTCAATCACTTGTTCACTGACCAGTTCAAAAACAGTTTTATTAAAAACTAGATTCTGTTGTAATCGCCAATTGTTATCGGGATTAGAAACCTGAGGGACATAGGTTCCTGCTTGATAATTGCCAAAAAGCACATTGAGTTCTTGAGCAATGTCTACCAAGCCTTGTTCGCTTTTTAGTTCTTGCAACAACAATAAATCTGGTTCATAATAATCGAGTATTTTACTCAACGTATCAATCCTATTGACCATATCCCCTTGCGGATAAATCAACACATTGTAACTCATTATCTTGACATCGTTTTGCGCAAAACCCGCCATTCCATACATCATCAACAAAAAGAAAATCAAATACTTTTTCATAAATTATTTAGTTTAGGATCGGACAAAACGTCCCATCTCTTTTTTTTAAAATAGCTATTTCATTATAATGCTAGATATGAGATATGAGATATGAGACGCTAGACGGGTAACCTATAAGTTATTCAAGTTATTGGTTTTCAATAATTTGAAAATGCTGTTTTAGTCTCACATCTCACATCTCACATCTCATATCTTTTGTCTAGCATTATATTGGTGCGAAATCTTTTTTTAATAAAAAGTAAAAGTAAGCATATTAAGTGAAAATGCAACACTCATCTCTTCTTCTTAGACTGTACCGCAATTTTCATTTTCACTTTATTACGCTCGTGTGGATTTTCGGTAAAAGTATAGGCGTCCTTATTAATCAAGAAAATGTTCTCGTGGCCAATTTTATCCAAAAGATGGGCAAAATTGAGGCGATCTCTAATGGGACCATGTAAGTTGGTTAGAATGAGAACGATTTGCTCTTCATTTAACTTATCGACCAATTGTTCCAGCATTTGTAATCCAGTAGCATCAACACTGTTGACACTTGAGAAATCCAGTTGTAAAAAGAGTGGAACCTCTTTCCGTTTGTAAATTTCAGTCCATATTATTTCACTAAAATAATCGGCATTGGCAAAGTAGATGGGCGCATCAAAACGTATGATCAATAAATCATCTCTTTCTTTTGCTTTTTGAAAACGTTCAATATTTCTAAATACAACGCCATTGCCCGTAATAAGATGACCTAGAACAGCATAAGTAGGGCTTGAAGAGCGATAAATTATATAGCCGACAGAAAGCAGAATACCTAAAAGGACTCCATTTTGAATACCTAAAATCAGTGTACCAAAGAAAGTCAACATCATTACCCAAAAATCATGTCGAGACGTTTTGTAATAAAATTTTGCTTTGGGAACGTTAATCAGTCCTACTATTGCAGATAAGACAATTGCTGCTAAAATTGCTTTGGGTAAATAGTAGATATAAGGTGTTAGAAATAAGAGTGAAAATCCAATAATAATGGCTCCAAAAATAGAAGCCATTCCCGTTTTTGCGCCTGCATCGTTGTTGACTGCCGAGCGAGAAAAACTACCAGTCGTTGGATATGATTGAAAAAAGCCTCCAACTACTTTTGCAATACCCAAAGCAAGCAATTCCTTATCGGCTTCAATAGGTGGATCATCGTTTTTTGTGGCAATGGTCTTAGCTATTGCCAATGATTCAATGAAACTCAACAAACAAATAATGATGGCGAGAGGAAATATTTGTTCAATGTCTTTTAGAGAAAAGTTGGGCATCTCAAAGCTCGGTAAACCGCTGGGAACTTCTCCGATGATGGAAACTCCTTGTTCATATAATTCGAAATAATAAACAGTAGGAACACCTATTAGTAAAAGAAACAATGCTGTAGGAAACCGTCTATTGATTTTTTTTAATAACAATAAAATAAACAGCGCACCACCGCCAATTAAAAAAGTCAGCCAGTGGGTAAATTTTAAATTCCAAAAAATACTTTCGAGTAGGTCAACTGTGCTACCAGATTTTAAAGCTTCAATACCTAAAATATTGGGCAACTGTCCAATAGCAATGATGATTGCCGCCGAAGCAGCAAATCCTGTCAGGACAGGGTCCGATAAAAATTTTACCATAAACCCCAGCCTAAAGACAGCAAAAACGATTTGCAACAGACCAGAAAGGATGGCTGTTAGGATTGCCAATTGGATATAATCTTCGGAGAATGGTTCTGCAAATGGACTCAAACCTGCTAAGACTAAAATAGACACCATAGCAACTGGACCAACCGAGAGCTGTTTGGAAGTACCCAGCAAAGGATAAAGAATCATAGGGATTAAGCCAGCATATAGCCCGTATATGGGCGGAAGCCCAGCCAGCATTGCATAAGCCATACCTTGCGGAATAAGCATAACCGCTACGGTTATTCCTGCCAGAAGATCTTTAGCAGCAGTTGGAAAAGTATAGACTTTTATGTCTTGAAGAAAAGGAAATTTCAATTTATTAGGTTGTGTAATCAAGTAGCTTATCGCTTCTAAATATTAACATTTTAGTAATAAGATTCTATTTATATAGAATTGTTTTACTACATTTATAATCTAGTTAACAAAATTTAAGACCAAGAAGCCAAGTATATTTCTAGTATTTAATTTTATATAAAGGTACGTTTTTCTCAAGTTTTTGTTTGATGATTTGATTTAATTACCAAATCAAAAGCAACCATTTGCCTTCAATATCCATCTTTGGTTTAATTACATTAACTAAACTTATATCTATTCTAAACATTAACTAAATTTGTATGAAAAAAAGATTATTACAATCCGGTTTCATCTTGGCATTTATTCTAATGCCATTTGCAGCCTTTGCCCAGTACACAGTTACGGGTACAATTACAGACCAAAACGCAGAGCCGCTCATAGGAGTTGCTGTTGTGGTCAAAAACACAACCATTGGTACCATTTCTGATTTTGATGGTAAATATTCGCTAAGAGTTCCTCAAGACAATGCCACTTTGGTCTTTAGTTACATAGGTTTCTTAAGCCAAGAAATGGTCGTGAGTTCTGGAAGTAAAACCGTAAATATTACTTTAGAAGAAGACGTCGCTAATCTAGACGAGGTCGTTATTACTGGGTTGGCAACTTCGGTCAAACGTTCTAATTCTGCAAATGCTGTGGCAAGTGTAAGTTCACAAGAATTGGTTGGAGTAGCTGCTGCTAGTACCGTAGATGCTGCTCTTTATGGTAAATTCAAAGGAGTTGAAATCAAAGCCAACTCTGGTGCGCCAGGTGGAGGTATCGCATTTAAATTACGTGGATTGACTTCTATCAATGGTTCTTCTCAACCACTAATCATTATGGATGGGGTGTTTATCAACAACTCTGCCATCCCTGCTGGTTTGAACTTGGTTTCTGCTGCTGCAAGTGGAGGCTCAACTTCTAATCAAGACAACCCTTCTAATCGTTTGGCGGATTTGGTTCCTGAAGACATTGAGTCTATCGAGGTCTTAAAAGGTGCTTCTGCTGCGGCCATTTATGGTTCTCGTGCTGCTGGTGGTGTGGTGATTATGACCACCAAAAAAGGACAAGCGGGCAAAACACGTGTAAGCCTTAAGCAATCGATTGGTCAAACGTCTATGTTGAATCCTTTGGGTTTTCGTGAATGGACTAAAGAAAAAATTGATAGTTCTGAAAGATTTTCAGCCAATATCGAAGATTTTAATGCCAATGGTAATACCAATTATGAAGACATTCTTTATGGAAATAAAGGGTTGTTGTCTAATACCAATTTGAGTGTTTCTGGTGGAAACGATAAAACGACTTTTTACATTGGTGCCAACCACAAAGATGAAGAGGGTATTGTAATGAATACTGGTTATCAAAAGACTTCTGGACGTTTGAACATCAACCACAAATTGAATGATATTTTTGATGTTTCTGTTTCATCTACTTTTATCAATTCTTCTGCTGATAGAGGGTTCTTTAACAACGATAATTCAGGATCAACCATGGGAGTTTCCTTCTCTTCTACTCCAAGTTTTGCTAATCTATCAGCAGATAATAATGGAATTTATCCAGACAATCCTTTTGCTTCGTCGAACTTCTTACAAACAGCTGCTTTAGTGACGAACAATGAATCGGTAAATAGAATGATTAGTGGTGCTAGGTTTACTACCAAACTATATACAAAAAGCAATACTTCTCTTCGACTAATTTTAGAAGGTGGAGTTGATTTTTATAACTTGAACACAACTGCTTTGTTCCCAAATTCACTTCAGATTTACAATGATGGAGCAGGATTAAATGGAGCATCTGTTCAAGGTTTTACCAGAAATTTAAGTACCAATATGTCTGCATTCTTAGTGCACAACATGTTTATGGACAGTGGTTTGTCTTTCCAAACAACAGCAGGTGTTCAGCAAATTGATGAAGACTTAAATACTATTTTGGGTACTGCAACCGATTTGATTGGAGCAGAAACAAACTTAGACCAAGCAGGTTCTCGTAATGTTGTTCAAGATAGATTATTGGCTCAGGATAAAGGCTTTTTTGTTCAAGAGGAAGTAAACTTTAACGATCAAATTTTGGTAACACTTGGTTTAAGAGGCGATAAGTCTTCTAACAATGGCGATGCCAATCAATTGTACTACTATCCTAAAGCCAATGTTGCTTTCAATCTTCACAAATTTGGCATCGGTGGAACATCTTTGTCACAATTGAAAGTTCGTGCCGCTTATGGAGAGTCTGGAAACTTTGCTCGTTTTGGGGCAAAATCAACTGTTTTAAATTCTTCTATTGTAAATGGAAATGCAGGTGTTGAAGTACCAGCTCTTTTGGGTAATAGTGAAGTGGCTCCAGAGCGTCAAAAAGAATTAGAATTTGGAATTGATGTCGGATTCTTAAATCGTTTCAGTATAGATGCAACTTATTACATTAAAAACGTAGAGGGTTTATTATTGAATGCAGACGTACCTACTTCTTCTGGTTTTGCCAATCAAGTAACCAATGCTGCCGATATGAGTAATAAAGGTATTGAACTGGGTTTAAATGCGAGTATTGTTAATACAGCAGACTTTGGTTGGAATGCTCGTATTGGTTGGTGGAAAAACGAAGCAGAGGTAACTCGTTTAGATGTTCCTGCTTTTACCACTGGTGGTTTTGCCGATTTCTTAGGAAACTATATGATTAAAGAAGGATTCAGCCCATTAACCATTATTGGTGTTGGACCAGATCCAACCGTTACTTTAAATGGTGATGGCGACCCAACACTTCAAGTTTTTGGAAGTGCCGAACCAGATTTTCAATTGACTTGGTTTAATCAGATTGATTTCAAAGGTTTTGAATTCGATTTCTTGTGGCATTTAAAACAAGGAGGTGACAACATCAACCTTTCAACTTTATTGTTTGATTTGAGTGAAACAACTTTTGATTTTGATGACACAGGATTGGATCCAGAAGGTGTTTTAGCAAATGGTCCTTATCGTTTGGGTCAATTGGGTGCAAATACAGGACCTTATGTTGAAGATGCAGGTTATATTCGTTTACGTGAAATTGGATTGTATTATAATTTACCACAGGATATTTTAACTTTTGCTAAAATCAAAGTAGGATTCTCTGGTAACAATTTGGTTAATATTTTTGATTACAACAGTTACGATCCTGAAGTATCAAACTTTGGAGCAGGCGGTCTTTCTTCTGGTGTAGAAGTAACGCCTTTCCCTTCTTCAAAACGTTTTGATTTCCACATCATTTTAAGTTCAAAATAATTGATGGATGACAGATGACAAAATCATTTATCACTTATCAATAATCATTCATAAATAATAAAATTCATGAAATTAATAAAATATATATTTTTACTTACTGCTTTTTCCTTTTGTTGGACGGGCTGTGAGATAGACGAAATTCCCAATCCAAATGGACCAACTATTGAGACATACTTGGAGGATGCTTCTAAAAGTCAGTTGCAAACTTTGGCTACTGGAATGGAATCATTGCTTAGACAAGAAATTGGTTTTTACTACGATGTAACGTCAATTTTAGGTCGTGAATATTATTTCTTTACAGGTTCTGATCCTCGCTATACAGGTGAACTATTGGGTAAAGGTGAGGCTCAATTAGACAATGCTGGTTTTTATGGCACTCGTCCATATTATGGTCGCTACAAAACCATTAAAAATGGCAATATATTGATAGAGGCTGCTCAAAACTCTAATGCTATTGATGAAATGGAATTAAGCGGTTACTTAGGCTTTGTCAAAACGTTCCAGGCCTACGAATATCTATTGGCTTTGAATCTACAATATCAAAATGGTATTCGGATAGATGTAAGTAATCAAGAAAACCTAGGTCCTTTTGTCGATTATGATGCTGCATTGGTTGCTATTAAATCACTGCTTGATGAAGCAGATGCTGATTTGAGTGCTGCAGGTGATGCCTTCCCATTTGTTCTTTCTGCAGGGATGACTGGTTTTGATGACCCTGGTAGCTTTAAATTATTTAATCGTGCAATTAAAGCAAGAGTAGCTTTATATCAATCAGATTATGGAGATGCATTGTCTGCATTGGGTAGTTCATTCATGGATATGGCAGGAGATTTAAATAATGGACCAGCTCGTTTTTATTCTACCGCTGGTGGTGATGCTGTCAACAATATTTATCGTGTTCCTGGACAAGCAGATGCAATCATTGTGCATCCTTCTTTTATAGATGATGTCGTCGAAGGCGATAGTCGCTTAGATAATAAAGTAGCTATCAGAGATTCAGTGCTAGCTTTAGATGGATTAAGTGGTCTCTATGATGTATCAGTATTCAAATCTTTAGATGATGCTGTTTCTTATATTAACAACAAAGAATTGATTCTTATCTCTGCAGAAGCCAATGTCAAATCTGGTAATATGGGCGATGCAGTTGCTGCTATTGATGTTATTAGAGGTGCTGCTGGATTGGCTGCGTATGCTGGAGCTATGGACGAAGCTGCTTTGATGGCTGAAATCAGGTATCAGCGTCGTTATTCTCTATTTGGAGAAGGACACCGTTGGATTGATATGCGTCGTTGGGGCTTATTGGACCAACTTCCTTTGGATAGAGAAGGGGACGATGTTTGGGTACAATTCCCACGTCCTGTTTCTGAAACAGAATAAGGGTTTATAAAACTTTTATAAACAAGAAGGCAAATGGTTTTTAATTAAACTGTTTGCCTTTTTTTATTGGGGCAGTATAGGCGATTGAATGTAATGGAAATTTAAGCGTTTCTTTAGGAATCAGTAAATAATAACTTTCCAATTTCACCAATAATCTTTTTGACGCATTCGTCGTTATTTTTTTCGGTAATAGTGCTACTATTACCTTGAAAAATGCCTATAATGAATCAAAAATATTTACCTCCAAATCGGTAACTTATTATTCACTGATTCCTTAATAATCAAGCACCGAAACTATTTTATTTCAATGATGTTTAAGTAAAGAACAAATCAGACAAACATTGGAGAAAAAAATCATTTACAATTCGGACAAACCCATTAAATTTCACTTTGGCCACGCCAATGGTTTTTACCCTGATGTCTATAAATTCTTTTTAGACAAATTAGAGGGTAGAGTTGTTGCAACGCTATTTAAGCCTTTTCAGAAAGATTCAAAACTAGAAGAGTTAAAGACTTGGGACGTTTTAGCGAATGAAATGATTGCAGTGATTGAGCGCAATAACAGTGGTCAGAAAGTTATTGGAATGGGACATTCTATGGGGGCATCTTCTACAGTACTGGCTGCTATTAAAAGACCCGATTTGTTTGAAAAACTGATTTTGATAGAACCTGTTTTATTACCCAGATTTGTATTCGTTTTACAAAAAGTACTTCCTTTTTCGATATTCAAAAAAATGGTTCCTGTTGCAAAAATCGCACTAAAGCGAAAAGATAAGTGGGCAGACAAACAGACTGTTTTTGATAGTTGGAGAACAAAAAAAATATTTAGAGACATTCCCAATGAAATTCTAAAAGGTTTGGTGGAACACAATGTCGTTGATGGTAAGAATGGCGTTAAACTAAGGTATTCAAAAGAATGGGAAGCACACATCTATGCTACTGTATTGAACATTTGGCCGCTGCTTCCTAAACTAAATATGCCCATCTTAGCAATTCGTGGAGCAAAAACCGATGTGATTTCAGACAAAGATTGGGCGTTGTGGAAAAACCGATGTCCCAATATGAAATTCTTAAATGTTGAAAATACAGGTCATTTGGTTCCCTTTGAACAGCCCGACGTTTTAATAAAATCCATAAAGGAATTTGTGGTAGAATAATAAAAAACACCCCATCATTAATTTCAATGATGGGGTGTTTTTATAATCTTTTATATTTTACTGATTCCTTAATAAAAAAGTAAAGTCTCTAAACACTAGTACTGTACTTCAACACTACCAACCTTCGCTTTATTAAAGAACCACTTATCAAAGTCAGAAACTTGAATGATGCCATCAATGTTTCCATCGGTATTGTCATACACATTTAAGACAGCAGGCTCTAAGAGCCACAAATCAATATCCGTTGTTTGAATAACATTGTCCTGGTTGTAATCACCAACAAACAACCCATAACTTCCATCTCCTAAGTTTTTCAATTGTTGAAATCCAAAAGAGGCACTTGCATCAGTCGTAAAATCATAGCTAACGGGTGCACCTCCCATTACAGGATTTGAACTCAGAACATCCAAGTGGTTTCTATGTCTGATACAAAAGCGATATTCAGTAGAATCATTTAAGGCAAAGAATTGAAGGGGCGTAACACCATCGGAGCCAACTACTTTACCATCAGATAATAAAATACCAGCTTTCGTTTCAACGGTTTCGGTATTTCTGTTACCCGAAATTTTAGGTTCTCCCGTTCGAGCTTCTACCAATACCCAATCCACCATTTCAATAGGAATAACAGATACAATTTCACCACCAGGATAATTATAAGGTGCGGTTTTATAAGGTTGGCGAGTTGCAATGATGTCCATATCCAAATCGTTTAAATCGGTATGCATCATTCCCATATTGCTTTGATAGGGTCCCTCTAAGAATAATTTTAAATCTACCAAGGTTATAGAGCCATTACAAGCTTGTGCGCACGTGTCGTCTATCTCAACCATAGAATTACAATTAACTTCGTTATTTTGGACCGTTATAGAGCCTGTAGTAACATCATAAGGCCAACACTTCAACACGCAACATTCCGACAAATCAGAATTGTCAATAATTTCAATAAATGAATAAACGGTGTCTACTGCTGCCAAAGGATCCAAAGATGGCAATGAATCGTTTAATTTGATTCGAACAAATCCGCCAATAGAAGTCACATTAGAAAGACCAAACAAAGAAACCAATTTTGGGTTATTTTCAATCCATAAGTCTCCTCCAATTTCGGTTAGGTTTTGTAAACTGTCTATAGATAAAAGGGATTGATTTTGCCTAAAGTATAAAGTACCCGCTAAAGTATGTAAGCTGCCCAATCCATCTAAGTTTTTAAGCGAATCACTTCGAGAAATTCTTAAATCTCCATCAATGGCTTCTAAATTGCTCAAGGCGTCAACATTGGTAATCAAATCATTACCCGAAATACGAAGATGGCTGTTGAGATTTACAGCTGCATTGTCGATACCATCAATACTTTCCAATACTTCATTGCTGCCAATATCAACAAACTCAAATACAGGACCTACATTCGATAATCCAATGATAGAAACCAATGCAGGATTGTTATAAATGTAGATAAACTCATCAATTGAAGTAAGATTGTAAAGACTGTCAATACTTACCAAGTTGGGATTTTCAAAAATAGAAAGCCCATCACCAATTACTTGTAGATTTTGTAGACCATCGAAGCTAGAAACACCAATATTGTCGATAATTACATCTTTTCCAACCATAGTCAAGCTTTCTAAGCCCGATAAGCTAAGCAGTTGCGGGTTGTCAATCAGCTCAAAATCCTCGTCAATACTCGCAATATTTTGAAGACCTTCAATGCTGCTCAGCAATTCGTTGTCAGCAATCTTTAAATATCTTTGAATTTCGGTAAGTGCTTCTAAGCTATCTAGATTGTTGATTTGTGTACCTGTTATTTTTAAATAACCAGAAATAGCACTACAATTACAAGTGATAGGGAAACTATCAACTTGCGCTTGTGTTTCTAAAGTAATATCTCCTATGTAAATTTGGGCACTTATTCCAATTGTAAAAAAAGAAAAGAGACCCAAGGTTAATAAATGTTTCATAATTGAATGTGAGAATTTAGTTTTAGAATCCATACAAATTTACACCAAAATAGATGGGAAATTATTAGGTTTAATCTCCATCTTCCATTTTTCTAAGTGAAAATTTAAAAGATTTTTATCTTTAATCGAAAATGAATTTTTAGTAATTTTATAAGAAATATTTGATAAAACATTGATAATGAAATCATTTTGAATATAATTTTTCAAAAATGATCGGTCTAAAAATCTTTGGTAAAACCCTACAAAATTTTCTCCTTTTTTATTTAAAGGAATTTCATCTAAGTATTTTATCAAACTATTTGGCAAGGGGGCTGATAAATTGGCATAAAACGTCTCTACTAAAGAGAAATCGTCGTCTAATAATGTGCGATCTAACAGCAGTTCTACTAATATATGAGCAAAGAAAGGTTTACGTAAGGGCATAGAAACCAATTCTAATTGCTCCAATTGCCTATAAAGGTAAGTTGTTTTTTCTCGAAAATAAAAACTATTATGAAAAACAGCGTCGAGATGATAATGTCGTTTTATTCCTTGACGAAAGGGATCAAGTTCGTCACTAAATTCCTTGTTTAACAGTTTTCGGGCTTTTGCACGTAACGAACGGTCATATTCGCTCATTAAGTCAGGAAATACAGTACCTAACAGATAGGAAACATCATTGGTTGATTGATCAAAGTAATAATGTGATAAATAATTCATGAAAAATGTTAGGAATTGTATGATAATAAACCAATTCGTTTTTAGTCTTTAGTACTTTGGCTAATTTCTTGAATCAGATAGTTGTTTCAAAGCCAAAATGACTTACTTTTGTAACCGATTATTTATAAAAATAGTTTTGACGTTTTCTAGTCTGTAAAAGCTACTTTTTTATTTCCTTTAAAGACCCAAAAAGATATAAACTATTATTTAATCGCTTGAAAAACAATAAATTCTGTGAATTTTTGTGACTTTAGTGCATCTGTTTTCGTTAAAAAAAGAGTCAACATCTTTTCTTTGTAATAAATCTAGTTAATTATAGAATAATAAGTAGCAGTTGTTGAATTTAAGTAAAAAAAAAGAAGAAAAGTAACTGCTAAATTAAAATAAAATGGGTAAGAAACAAATTCAGCATTGTTCTTTTTGTGGTCGTGGCAAAGAAGAAACATTGATATTAATCGCTGGCATCGAAGGGCATATTTGTGAAAATTGTGTGGCGCAAGCACAACAAATCATAGAAGAAGAACTCAATCAACACGAACATCAATTTAAGTTCGGAATTCCCAAAATGCTTAAGCCTAAGGTTATTAAGGATTTTTTGGATCAATATGTAATTGGGCAAAATGAAGCCAAGAAAGTATTGGCTGTTTCTGTCTACAACCACTATAAAAGGTTGAATCAAGAAATTAAAAATGAGGTAGAAATCGAAAAATCCAATATTTTATTGGTTGGGCGTACTGGAACTGGAAAAACATTGATGGCTAAAACCATTGCTCGCTTTTTAAATGTTCCTTTTACCATTGTTGATGCAACTGTCTTTACAGAAGCTGGTTATGTAGGAGAAGATGTGGAAAGCATCTTGTCTCGATTGCTTCAAGTTTGTAATTACGATGTCGCTGCTGCCGAAAAAGGCATTATTTACATTGATGAAATCGATAAAATAGCTCGAAAGGGTGACAATCCGTCTATTACTAGAGATGTATCTGGTGAAGGAGTTCAACAGGCAATGCTTAAATTGCTGGAAGGAACCGAAGTTTTGGTGCCACCTCAAGGAGGTCGTAAGCATCCAGAGCAAAAGCTGGTAAAAATCAATACCCAAAATATTCTTTTTATTTGTGGAGGCGCATTTGACGGTGTTGAACCATTGATCTCTAAGAGGTTGAATACGAATATGATTGGTTTTGGAACTGGTAAACGCAGCGAGATCAAGAAAGAAGATACGCTTCAGTACATCAGTCCACAAGACCTTAAAAGTTTTGGCTTAATTCCAGAACTAATCGGTCGTTTACCAGTGTTGACTTTCTTACGTCCTTTGGACAAGAAAGCCCTCAAATCTATTTTAACAGAGCCCAACAATGCTTTGGTCAAGCAGTACTCCAAATTGTTTGAATATGAAAAAATCGAACTGGTTTTTGACGATGCAGCATTGGATTACATCGTTGATAAAGCAATGACCTTTAAATTGGGTGCAAGGGGCTTGCGTTCCATTTGCGAAGCCATATTGACCGATGCAATGTTTGAGCTGCCTTCTCAGGAAGGGGTAAACGAATTGCGAATTACAGCTGATTATGCTAAAGATAAAATGAATAAATCTGAGTTGAATAAGTTGAGAATGGCTTCTTAGTTAGGCTAACTTATTTTATAAAATTATTAGAAAGATATAAACAAAGCATTTAGCTTTGTTTATATCTTTTAACGTTTCATTAAACTGACAATTCCAAATTTGTCCAATATCAAAAAAATCAACTACTTTTATTGAATGGCAAACGAAAAAGGAATTACACATCTTTGGAATAGCTTCCGCTATCCCGTCATTTTTGTATTATTACTTTGGATTGTACATACCATAGACTGGATTCTGCCAACGGTAGATTTTAGTAGTTATGGTGTATATCCAAGAGATATAGGAGGATTAAAGGGCGTTCTTTTTTACCCTTTATTACACGGAGATTATTCTCATCTGTTCTCTAATTCTGTTCCTTTGTTGGTATTGGGCTTTATTATCTTTTCTTCTTACAGGAAAGTAGCCGTCTCCACCATTTCCATCATTTATTTTCTGTCAGGAGCCTTAGTCTGGATTTTTGCCCGCCCCAATTTCCATATTGGTGCCAGTGGGTTGGTATATGGATTTGCTTTCTTTGTCTTCTTTAGTGGCGTCTTTAGAAGAGATGTGCGCTCTATGGCATTGGCGATGTTGGTCGCCTTCTTGTATGGAGGAATTGTATGGGGAGTGTTGCCTATTTATGAAGGCGTATCCTTTGAAGGACACCTTTTTGGTGCTTTTGCAGGAACGCTTTCTGCTTGGATGTATAGAAATGTAAACCGCCCTGTCAAAAAGGTTTGGGATGAACCCAAAGAACCAGATCTTATCGTAGAAGACCCTTTTTGGGTACCCGCAAAACCAGTAGAACCAACCTTGGATATTGATTTGCAAGATCTACGAGATAAGTATAAAGATGGGCTGTATTGATCGTTTGAAAATTAAAATTATTATAAAATAAAAAACATTTGTAAAAGCCTTTTTTAAAAATTGCTCATACAAATGTTTTTTCTATAAAATCCCACATCTCACATCTAATTAGGTATCCAAATCCTTAGAACGTTCTTCCCAATCATTTTCGGCAACCTTACGCATATCTTCTACCGCATCCAACTCATCGACAATTTCCATTCCCAACAAAGCTTCCATTACATCTTCCATCGTAATAATACCCTCAGTTCCGCCAAAATCATCTATGACAATGGCAATGTGATTGTTCTTACCTTTAGGTCCTTTTTTCATTAGTTTTTTCAATAGACTTGGTAAATCCATATCTCTACTAATAAACAGCACATCACGACGAACATCACTTAGCTTTTTATCTCCACGACCATTGACCAATTCTGTCAGCATTTCATCTTTTAAGACAAAACCTGTGATTTTATCTACATTGTCTTCTTTATAAACAGGGATTCTAGAAAAAGGCAACGTATCTTCTCTCTCAAAATAATCAGAAATGGTCATGTCTTCATGTGCAGCCGACAATACGCCTCTAGGCGTCATATGATTGACAACTTTCTCTTTGTTAAATTCTAGTAGATTGGTAATAACTCTAGACTCTTCTTCCTGTAAAACGCCTTGCTTACTTACGATTTCAGTCATAGTGGTATAATCAGCTCTACTAAAAACACTTCCTTTCTCTTTTTTACCAAAGAATTTCGTAAAAAATTTAAGTATCCACAAAATACCTGAATACTTCATTATCATAACCATCCAATGAAGGGTATTTGCGGTAAAAGGAGCCAATTGTTTCCAAAAAGTTGCTCCAATGGTTTTAGGAATAATTTCGGAAGCAATAAGAATAATGATGGTCGTAAGAGTCGGTACGATGATTTCGGCAATAGAGAGTCCGTAAAAATCTCGTCCTTGAAAATAGGTTACTGCCGCAGCACCAACACCAATTGCGCCCACAGTATGGGCAACAGTATTTAATGTTAAAATTGAAATAAGTGGTTTGTCAACATCTGATTTGAGGACATTCAACCTTTTAGCATACTTTTTTCCTTCTTTAAGCTTTACATTCATAAATGTTGGGGTAATACTCAACAAGACGGCTTCCAAAATGGAGCAGAGGAATGAGAAGAAAACAGAAATAGAAAGAAAAATAATTAATTTAGCCATTTTGGGAATCTAATTTTTTTTAAAGGGGTTAAATGCGTTTAGTTTTAAACCAATCGCATATCACTATACGAATTTGCGACCAAATCGTTGTCCGAAATGCCGAACAAGTCTATATAATGGTTGCATTGTTTCATTAATTGAAAAGCACCAATATCTCCAGTTGAGTCAATTGCCTCAATTTCGACAAAAGAACCCAGCTCTGTCACCAAATCAATATGAAATTTTACATTATCGATAAAATAAATCGCTCTTTTTTTCTCAACAACGGTTAAAATTCCCAAAGCTTTGGTCAAAACCGTTTTAAGACTGCTTTCAGGATCTGATCTAAACAAGGTGACTTCCGATTTTTTGGGACCTTCTTGGTTGGGACGAAAATAATGAATAAGGTGATTTTCTATATTGCCTTCTCTCAATTTTAAACGCCCTTTGGTACAGTTAAAATACGTATCTTTTTGATAATCCGTTCCTTTGAAATCGGCATTGAGTTCTTCCAATTTCATCCGAATGGCTTCAGGATTTTTAGATTGCGCTTTTATTTCTATATTAAGGTGGTGCATTGATGAATTTTTAGCAACTTTGTATAAAATTTTGATAATGCAAGATGCCGAGCTTATTTCAACTTATTTTCCGGATTTTACCGAAAAACAGACCCAACAATTACTACAATTAGTAGATTTATATAAGGAGTGGAACGATAAAATCAATGTAATTTCACGCAAAGATATGGAAAAGCTAGTGGAACACCATCTTTTACATGCTTTGAGTATTGCAAAGTTGCATCCTTTTCCCAATAATTCTAAAATACTCGATTTTGGAACGGGTGGAGGCATTCCAGGTTTGCCACTTGCCATAGTATTTCCAACTTGTCAATTTTTATTGGTTGATTCTATTGGTAAAAAAATAAAAGTTGTTAATGCCATTATTGAAACTTTGGGACTAGAAAATGTAAAAGCAGAGCAAAATCGGGTCGAAAACCTAAGAGATAAATTTGATTTCATCACTTGTAGGGCAGTAGCAAGACTGGACAAACTTATTAAATGGACACGCCCTTTGTTCCGAAAAAAAGACCCCAACTGTACTTGGCTATTTTTAAAAGGAGGAGACTTAGCCGAGGAAATCAATGAAATAAATTTAAACGTAAAAAAGACACCACTAAATAAATTATACGATTCGGCGTTTTATGAAGAAAAGTATCTCTTAGTAATGCAACCAACTGATAGGAAGCGATAGGATATAGATGTGAGATACTAGATATGAGATTTTTTGATTTATACTAATGAAACCCAACATCTAATATTTAAAATTGAAATCACTTAATTATGAACATACGATCTAAGAATAAGATTGACCCCAACTTCCAGATGTCCTCATTGACAGACATCATCTTTTTGTTACTGATATTCTTTTTGTTGACTTCCTCTTTGGTGGCAATAAATGCGGTTCAACTACAACTGCCTTCCAGTAACAGTTCGGCAACAGTAAAGCCAACTGCAAGCATCTCTATTACCAGCGACAATCAGTTTTTCTTTAATGAAGATAGAGTAGAGATAGATGAGCTGAGTGGAATATTAAGAGCGTTTCTTGCGGACTCCAAAGAAGCACCTACGGTGGTATTAAACGCAGAACAAACAGTGGCAGTCCAAGAAGTGGTAAAAGTATTTGACATTGCTAAGGAACTCCAAATTTCATTGGTATTGGCAACCAATCCCTTAAAAAATTAATGTATGACAACCTATTCACAAGAATCGGAAAAAGACGATAGAAAAGTATTGCTATTGGCATTGTTGATAGCGTTTCTGTCGCACTTGTTTTTATTTCTATTTATGTGGTTTCAAACAATGACTTCTGTACCTCCTTTGGTACAAGGGCTGATGATTAATTTTGGAGACGTAGAAGTAGGAGAGGGGGAAAGTGCGCCCAATAGTAGTGAAAGCGAAGAAGTGGAAGCACTCACCAGTGACAACCCAGCAGAAGAGCTACCACAGCCGCCTCAAACAGAAGAAGCCATCCCCAATCCATCGGTCGAACAAGAGGTCGAAAAAATAAATGACGTCGAAAGTGTAGCGTTGCCAACTGAGAAACGTCAAAAGAAAGAGGATGTTGAAGATAAGCCAAAAGATAAGAAGAAAGAATCTGCAACGGCCAACGATAAAAAGGAAAAAGAAGAAGAGAAAGAGCGGGAAATAGATCCGCAAACCTTGTTTAAAAAACGAAACAATAAAAGCGAGAATACCAGTCAAGGAAACACCAATAATCCAAATGGAGATCAAGGAAATGTTTCTGATGAAAATCGTTCCAACCAACAGTCGGATGTTTATACACCAAGTAGAAATATCGGGATGTCGGACGATGGAAATGTATTGTATGATTTACAAGGAAGAAACCTTTTAGTGGTGCCTTCTATTAAAGACAATTCTCAAAAAGAAGGGAAAGTAGTCGTGAAAATTAAAGTAGATAATACTGGGAAAGTCATAGGGGCAGATTTCCAATCGAAAGGTTCTTCAACGACTGATGGTGTTTTGCAAAATTTAGCAATCAAAGCTGCATTGGGCGCAAAATTCAACTTTGATCCCAACGCTGCAGCAGTACAAACAGGTACAATGACCTTTACTTTTAAAGTAAAATAATGTATCTTTATGATAATAACGTATTAAGTTTATCATAAACTTTATCTTTTTCAATTAAATTGATGTGGTTAATTAAGTTTAATTACAAGAGGAAATCAATGAGATTGTATTTTATAAAAAGGATAATTACTTTGTGATAAAACTTGAAAAGTTACGAGTTTGTGGGGGAATATATTGTCGCCTAGAACTGTAAAAAACTAACAAACTTATGAAGGTATATACCAAACGTAAATTTATTGAAGCTTTTGAATACTTAAAGGCAAACAACTTTTTTGCTACGCACAAGGAGTTTGCACAATCTGTAGGAATGTCGCCTCAGTTTTTAAGTCAAATACTACACGACAATACTTCCATTCCACAAGATTTATTGATGCGGTTTTTTAAAACCTATCCCATTAATTTAGGCTTCTTTTATAGGGACGAAGAAAATGTATTGGTACAGGGAACCAGAATGCCTTCTTCGCCTTTAGAAAAACCAGTTACCGAATTTTCGGGCAGTCAATCTAATGGTGTGAGCAGAAATGGACAAAATTCATATCCTCAGCAACAGCCCAATTATTTTCAAGAAACACCCCAAACGAGTCCTCCTCCTCCTAATTTTAGAGAGCAAAATTTTGGGTATGTCCAGAAACCAAAGAATGGTCAGATGCCTCAACAACAGGTAGCACAACAACAAATGCCTCAACAGCAAGTGCCAACAAGCCAATTGATGCAAAATCAATATCAAAATGGTCAGGCACAGCATACAAATGGGCACGTCCAACACATCAATCACCCAAACGGTCGAATGAACCGTCAACGAATGGATAAGGATTTGGATTTAAGAATAGCCAAAGCATTGGAAAATGCAACGGCTTCTATCAATGAGTTGGCTAAAGTTATTATGGAGCTTAGAGGATAATTGTACTTCTACTCAAAATGATGATCGAAGACTAAACATGAATATTTTACTTACTGGAGCAGCAGGCTTTATTGCTAGTTGTGTGGCAACGGATTTAATCAATCAAGGACACTCGGTTACACTTGTTGATGATTTTTCTGTTGTAAAAAAACAAAAAAATTTTCAGGGCAAAGCCTACAAAAGACTTGTTCAACGAGCGGAATTAAGTGCTTATTTTGAGGACGAACAACCATCTTATGATTTCGTCATTCATTTAGGCGCAAGAACAGATACCACCGATCCCGATCCGATTATTTTTCAAAAATTAAATCTTGATTATTCAAAGCTTATTTGGCAATGGTGTGTCGATACCCAAACACCACTGATTTATGCTTCGTCTGCGGCCACTTATGGCGATGGTGTCTTAGGTTTTGACGACCGACACGACATCCTTTCTGATTTGCAGCCGCTGAACCAATACGCCATCTCTAAAAATGAGTTTGACAAATGGGTGCTTGCTCAAAAGGAAACGCCTCCTTTTTGGGTAGGCTTAAAATTCTTTAATGTATACGGACCCAATGAATACCACAAAGGCCGAATGGCATCAGTCATTTTTCATGCCCACAATCAAATAAAAGAAACAGGAAAAATGCGCTTGTTTCGCTCACATCATCCAGATTTTGCGAATGGGGAACAAAAAAGAGATTTTGTTTATGTAAAAGACGTTAGTAAGGTCATTTTATTCTTTATCCAACAAAAATCCATTTCTTCAGGTCTTTATAATTTGGGAACAGCCAAAGCCGAAACCTTCAATACCTTAGTCGAAACCATTTTTGAGGTATTAAACCTTTCCCCCGATATTGATTATATAGACACTCCAATAGACATCAGAGAAAAATATCAGTATTTTACCCAAGCCAATATGTCTAAACTTCATGACATAGGTTACTCAACGCCCTTTATCGATCTAAAGAGTGGAGTAGCTGACTATGTTTTCAATTATTTAAGAACCAACTCTATTTATTAGAAATAAGTTGGTAACTTTATAATACCTAAAACTTTTTTGTAAAATATAGTTCACCTTGGCAGGATTTGTGAAAATTTGACGACATTATTTTGTTGTCTAATGTGGTTGTTCTAGTAACCTTTTTGCCTGTATTGAATTTTATAAAAATGTTTGGCAATATTTACGAGATACTGCTCTGTAATTGTTTGTACAAAACTCAAATCTTTAAGTTCCGTCGCATTCAGAAACATATCTTCAATCAGATCATAACGTTCCATGCTGTCTTTTCCAAAAACAATTTCACAATGTTGTTGAAAATCTGAAAATACTTTTTGGGTTAAAGGAAGCTCTAAAAAAGTGAAGATTTTGTTGGCATCAATGGTTAATTTGTGCCCTGTCTCACTCAAACAGAAGTGCAGGTCAAAAGAATTGCTCATAGATAGTAATATTGTGGATTATAATGCTAGACATTAGATATGAGACACTAGACATGAGACTTTTATAAGTTATTCAAATTATTGGTTTTCAATAATTTGAAAATGCTGTTTTAGTCTCAAATCTCACATCTTTTGTCTAGCATTATAATTGTGGATGAAATACGTATTCATGTTAATATTTTCAGGTAAAATCTCTGAAAATAAAGTCGTTGACTGACCTAAGAAGCTGTTTGTCGTTACTAAGCTAAACCAAAATTAGATATGAAAAAAATTTTAATTATATTTTTCCCTGTTTTTCTGCAAGTTTTGAACGTTTTTGGGCAATGTGATGCTTGGGTGTGGAGTGATTTGCCCTTTGGCGCTACTACTTTAGATTTGGCAGTTGACGACGAAGGCAATAGTTATAATATTGGTTGGGTCAGTCAGACCTCTTCATTTAATGGTGAATCTTTTCCGGTTCAAGAAAACTTTAGAGGTCTTTTTATTAATAAAATTAATAGTGAAGGAGAGGGAGAATGGATTCAAACAACCGAAGGAAGTATCTATGCTGTAAGACCTTCTTTGGCTACTTTTGGTGATCAAATCTATGGGGTGTTTTCTTTTTTTGGTGAAATAACTTGGGATGGAATAGCCTATAATTCTCCATCTGGTCAAAATGCTTCTCTATTGGTTGTACTAAATAAAGAGGGAGAAACCCTGTGGACCAAACTTATTGAGGGAACAGAAGGCATTCACCATTGTGGAGACATTGCGGTAGACGACAATGGCAACATTTATCATACTGGCAGAATGGGAAATGCGCTAACAATTGAGTCAGAAGCTCTGGTTGCTGATGAAACAACATTAAGTGCGGTTTATTTAATAAAAATGATGTCCGACGGCACGCTTGATTGGATTGTACACAGTGAAGGAAGTACCGAAGCTAGGGGATGGGCTTTGACCATTGATCAAGAACAAAATGTGGTTGTTGGTGGGCAAACCAGAGGAGCAATCTCTTTTGGAAACAATGATTTTGACCCTGATGCAACCAATAATGTCAATCCATTTATTGCAAAATTTGATACGGATGGAAGTAGTCAGTGGCTCATTGGTTATCCAAGTAAAACAAGCTCGACCATTTACGGAATTTCCGCCGATGAAGACAACAATATTTTGATTACAGGTTCTGTTGGAGACAGTACCTTGGTGAATGGTCAATGGATAGAGGCTAAGGGTATTAATGATGGATTTATTGCCAGAATATTGCCTTTTGGTGTTACCGATTGGTTTAGGCAATTTGGTGCTTTTCAGTCTAGTGGAGGCGAATGGTCTACTGCAATTAATGTGACCAATGAGGGCAATTATATTGTTACAGGACAAGTCACTGATGGAGCCGATTTTGGAAGCGATACCTTATATGTTTCTCCTTTTCAAAGACTTCGAACAGCCATTGCTACTTACAATGCCGATGGTGAGCTGTTGTCTCTTTTGGGTACAGGAGGAGCTGGTTGGCATATTTCTTATGGTGCAGTCTTGAAAGAGGATTTTTTGTACATCAATGGAAATTTTTTGGGTCGAGGTATGTTCGGCAACGATACTGTTTTTGCTATTCCATCTTCACCTGATACCTCTGTCGCTGCCTCTTTTTTATGGAAAGTCCCTTTATCTGAAATGGCTTTTAATGTAGAGAGTGATATAGATTCGACTTATTTGTATAATGGTACTTATCAGTATTTTAATAGTAGTTCAAGCGAATATGATAAAGTCAGTTGGAATACCAACAACGATGGTTTTGCTGCTGGAATTGATACTTTTTTATTTTCTTTTGAAGAAGCTGGAGGGTATTTTGTCTGTCAGACGTTAAGCAATTGTTGGTCTAGGCAAAGCAGTTGTTTGGAATTGATATTGGAGGAAGACGATTTTTCCATTGCTTACCAATCTATTGGCGCAGCGACTGAAATAGATGGGAGTGGAGCAGTGCTGTTGACTGGAAATACCTATGAATTGCGAGGAGTCGTTCAGACAGCCAATTCCGTCGTTGATGGGTATAGATTTGCCTTGAACGATGGAACTGGAAGTGTAGAAGTAGTTTCGCCTGTCATACTCAATAATTATGTCCCCGAAATAGGCGACAGCATACACATCATTGGAGCAATAGATCAAGTGAATGGAATGGGACAAGTATTGGCACAAGTGGTCTTCAAAATTCAAGAAAATATTGGGGTCAAACCAGCCGTTTTTGTAACTGCTTTAACAGAATCATTGGAATCTCAAACTGTTGTTTTGGATTGTATTGAATTGGGCAGCTTGGATTCATTGTCAAACGACAACCAAATTTTATCGGTTTCTCAGGGAGAGCAAACATTCTTTTTGAGTATTCCACCTACTTTCACCTTTGATACAACGGGCTTAAACAATACCCTTTTTGCCATAGAAGGAGTGGTCGTACAAGAGAGCGAAGACGATTTATTAAGCAATTACCTTTTACGAGTATTAAGCCAAGAAGCTGTTTTTATTCCGACTCAAACAATAGCCGATTTTACTTTTACAGATGAAGCAGAAAGTATTTTTATATTTAATGCATCTCCCAACAACATCAATACATTATTTGAATCTGCACAATGGTTGATAAACGATGAAGTTGTTTCTACAGAAAGTTCGTATGAGCATCAGCTTTCTGGTGAGCTGGCAGATGGTTTAACGGTCTGTTACGAAATCAATGGCAATGAGTGCTATGAATCTCTTCAAAATTGCCAAACCATCATTCAAACGGGCGCTTATGTTGTAAATAATTCATTTGCTCCAATAGTTTTTCCCAATCCAGCAAACAATAGGGTTCAAATAGAAAGCAATGAGCTAATTACAGCATTAAACATCATTGATGGCAAAGGATGTGTTGTACAGCAAAAGTACTATTCTAATGCTTTAACTTCCTTAAATTTAGACGTTGGATTTCTAGAGAATGGTCTATATTTTATTCAACTTATTACCGACAAACAAGACCAACAGATTGTAAAATTATTAATCAATTAGTCGATTTTAAAAAAGGAATGCGGTGTCAATAGATGATCGTAAGCCTCCTCTTTTCTACGTTCGGTTCCTAAGGTAGATTCATATTGAGCATAGTGGACTTCTGAACCCAAGGTATCTTGTATCATTTTATACAGCTGACCTTTTGAATCATAGCGTTGAAAGGTTTCTAAACGATCGAATCCACCTTGGAAATTTGTGTGTTTTAACTGTTTGGTTGGATTCCAATTCGAACCAAAATAAGCTTGAAGGTAATAGACACCAGTAGGAATTTCCTTAAATGTATATCCTTTGTTGTTTCTGATATAAGCGTGGCTGAATATCTTATTGGTTTCCGTATTAACCAATATAACGACAGCATCTTTGCCATCTCTATTGTGAACTTTTAATTGATTTTTTGCCCCCTCCAAAGGTTCTTGAGTATCAAAAAAAGTCAAATAGGGCTTTGCTCCATTAGGTGGACGCCTTTCTTTACTTACTCTAACCTCTTTTGAAGTTGGAATATTCAATTCACTTAATTTCCTATAAGGTGTTTCTTCTTCCAAGATCACCTCTTTGGTCGAAGTCGTTTCTGCTACTGCTTGAGATGAGCTAGAAGTTGGTGTTTCTTTAGATGGTAAAACTTCCTCCTCTTTTATTTCCACAACTGTTTCGTCCACTTCTTCTGAGACATCTTCCATTGCTTGGTTGCCATTGGCACCAACTATTCCGTCATTGTCGTTGGTTGTCTTTTCTAGAATTGTTGAGTTGTTGTTATAAGCCAAAGGCTTTTTTTCTTCAGTTTTTATTGCTATAGGCTGGTCATTAGATGCTTTCTTTGACAACATCCAACCCAGTATTCCGATCAATAGAAAAACAGGTAAAAACCATATCCATACGAACGATTTTTTCTTTTTTTGAGTCGTATTATAATAGGATGGTGGAGTTGTAAGATGTGGCTTTTTATTGACGTTTGCTTTTTTTAGCGGCTTTTTTGTTTTAGGAAGTGGCGCAACCGCAACGGTTTTGTTTTTTTTATCAATTTTACCATTATTATAACCATTGGCTTTTACAGAAGTCCTTGGTAAGGGTTCTCTAGAATTTGATAAAGGATTGGTTGCGACTTTAGATTTTTCCTCACCCTTGACTTTGGTAATGGCTGCTGATTTTCCATTTTTAATAAAATTAAGATAGTAATCAACATCATAAGCACGTCTTTTATTTAAGTCAACAAGCGTATGATAAGCTTCTTCTAAAATAGTAATTTTACCTGTTTCGTTCTTTGAAAGGGAAGTGATTTTAGATTGATAAGCAGCCTCAATTTCCTTTTTAGAGGCTTTCCAATCAAGCCCCATTATATCATAGTAGTTTTCCATAAAATTGAAATTTTCACATTAATTTGTCCCTTTTGCCTAGTTTCTAAGCATTAGACCTTTTAGGTAAATAATAGTTAGGGTAAACCAAAGTACAAGCCCTAAGGAATCAATAAATAATAACTTTCCAATTTCACCGATCATCTTATTGATGCATTCGTCGTTATTTTTTTCGATAATAGTGTTACTATTACCTTGAAAAATGCCTATAATGAATCAAAAATATTTATCTTCAAATCGGTAACTTATTATTCACTGATTCCTAAAGAGTAATTCTTTACGTTCTTTGTTGGACTATAAACGGGTATTTCAAACTTATTTTTTGGGGAAATCAATAAATCGTACCATAAAAATAGTAAAAAAAACAGAGTTGGCAAAAGCCTGAACGGCAAGATTAAGGGTAGAAACAAAAAGTTGCAAGCCAGGAGACTTGCAACTTTTCCGAATTTTATTTCACAAGACATAAAATAAGATGGCAGTAAATAAGCTCAGAACACTATAAAATTACGCAGCTTCAATCGCTTCCGCTTCTTCTACATCGTTCTCTTTTAGTATTTTATCAATACGCAAACTTTCAATAATGAACTTCTGACGTTCGGGTGTATTGTTCCCCATATAATAGCGTAACATAGAGCCAAGCGTCAAATTAGGATTTAAGTTGACAGGACGCAACTGCATTTTTTTACCAATAAAATCCTCAAATTCTTCAGGAGAAATTTCACCCAAACCCTTAAATCGAGTAACCTCTGGAGATTTGCCCAGTTTTTTCAGTGCCTTTTGTTTTTCCACTTCATTATAGCAGTAGATGGTTTCCTTCTTATTGCGCACGCGGAACAGCGGCGTCTCTAAAATCTTGAGGTGACCTTCGGCGACCAGAGAGGGGAAGAAACTGAGGAAAAAGGTGATCAGCAAATTGCGGATGTGCATGCCGTCGACGTCGGCATCGGTGGCCAGAACGACATGGTTGTAGTTCAGGTTGTCGACCGTCTCCTCGATGTTCAAGGCGCGCATCAGGTTGTAGAGTTCGTCGTTTTTATAGAGGGCGTCGCGTTTCAGTTCGGCGACGTTCAGCGGTTTGCCCTTGATGGTGTAGACGGCTTGCGAGGTCGGGTCACGCGAGCTGATCAGCGAACCGGCGGCGGACTGGCCCTCGGTGATGAAGAACGAGGAGTCGAGGCCTTTGCCTTTTTTCTCGTCGTAGTGGACCTTGCAATCTTTGAGTTGCGGGATGCGCAGCGAGATCGATTTGTTGCG
>ENA-ORXT01001195-ORXT01001195.1-marine-metagenome-genome-assembly--contig:-NODE-1195-length-36145-cov-7.870106_pt1 | contig 36145 bp, 1 predicted proteins | sample MGYA00237868_ERZ511482 | MGnify/ENA metagenome assembly ERZ511482 | reverse complement strand
GCAGATATTAATCCTAATGGATTACCAGGTATTCTTGATCCTGCACCTAATGCTAATAGATTAAGAATCCGATTCCAATCACGTACAGGATGTGACGAATATGTATCCAATACGCCATTATATTTTGAGACAACAGCAGCTACGCCATGCGAAGAAAGAATAAGTTCTGGCTTCACTAAAAATGAAGGCGTTCTAGTAGACAATGCTATTCCTGCAGAAAATGCACAATTTCTAATAGTAGCAGACCCATTAGATTATAGTTGTGGTGGACCAGTGCCACTGACGGTAGCAGGAACTAACTTGTCACAGACAGGTGGAGAAACTATCATGTCAGAAGCATGTTTCAAGTTCCCTATGGAATTGGCTTATACACCAGGTAGCTTCGCATTCAATACACCATCAAGCTGGACTCCGACTTATGTAAATGAGACACCACTACCAGGTGGGTTTATAGAACTTTGTTTTGATCTTCCAGATGGTATTAAGCCATTTGAAGCATTCTCATTCTCAGCAGAAATCACACCAGATCCAGAAGCAGGATGCGAAGAATTACTCATGGGCACGTCTGTAAAATCAGTAATAGAAGCTCAGACATGTGTAGGAGACGATAATACTGCAGGTACAGCTGATGATTCTACTTGTGATGTATTTGTGAATAATAGTATCAATGATCAAATCGTTGTTAATATCAAGCCACCAGTAGATGTCTCAGAAATAGAGATGGTTGTTAAGTGTGATGAAGATCCTACAATGGCAACCTTCGATTATACACTTACCTTAGAAGCGACTACTGTGGATTATGTAGGTCCAGTAACTGTAGACTTTTATAGAGACCTTAATCTTAATGGAGTCTTAGATATCGGTGTAGATCCATTGATGGATTCTCAAATGCATAATATAAATATTACAGCAGGTACACCATCTACTACGATGGGAACGACTACTGTATTAGAAGATTTTTCTTGTCCAATATTATTGGACTTATCATATGATGTTGATTGTGAGTGCAATTCTGGTTCTTATCTTTATGAAGGACCACCTACTCCAGAATTTGCGGACTTTGATGGACCAATATCATTATGTCCAGGAGATGATTTTATGATCGATATATGTAGTGGTTATGCTTTCGAATTAGAAAATCCTGCGTCAGGAGTACTAACAGAAACAGCTACAGAATTGACGATTGCAATTAATGACGGCTTTGGTGTGAATAGTCCAGTTGTCCTTAAAGTGACTAATTCTTCTTCGACTTGTCCAGGAGAATTTGAGATAGAAATATTCCAATTAGAGACATTTGAGATAGGACCATTCCCTACAGTAGATGCCTGTGATATGGATTGTACAGAATTGACTTTACCAGGTGTTCCAGATGATTGGAAAGAGACGATGACTGTGACATGGTCACCAGATACATATCTTGATGATGCAACTTCTTGGGAGCCAGAGATATGTAATCCAGCAGCGGATATAGATTATACTGTCACTGTATTTAATCCTAATACAGGATGTACAGCATCAGCTATGTATTCTATTAACGTAATAGAAACGACGCCACCGACATTAACTTATGATGGTTTTGATGAGTGTTATTTTGCTTATGATCCAGCTAAGATTATTGCTGAGCCAGCAGGATTAGTAAACTATGCATTTTACTTTGAAGATCCTGCGGGAGACCTTTTATTACAAACAGGCGCGTCTAATGAATTCGTATTACCTTTTGCCAAAGGTGACTTTTATGTTATCGTTGATGATGGACAATGTATGATTCCATCTGAAACGCTTAGTATAGATCTCAAAGAATGTACATTCGATATGGCACTCATGAAGGTGCTCAGTCCATCACAAGTCACACCAGTATACTTTGACGATATAGTAATATTTAATATTACAGTTTATAATCAAGGAACAGAACCAGCACAAGATGTTGAAGTCACAGACTATATCCCTGCTGGATTCGTGTTGATGGATCCAAGTTGGAACAGTATTTCCGCAACAGAAGCGAATCAAACTATCTCAGGGCCTATTTTACCTGGTGATGATGTCACAATTTCTATAATGCTAAAAGTGACCAATACAGCGATGGCTGGAGATGCCATAAACTGGGCAGAAATTTCATCTGCCGATGACCTCAATAGTGAAGGTTATCCAGATATAGATAGTGATGAAGATAATGATCCCAATAATGATAATGGGGGTACACCTAATGTAACAGGTGAAGACAATGAAATAAATGATGATGGTACAGTAGATGAAGATGATCATGATCCTGCATCAGTACCTGTAGAAATATTTGATTTAGCTTTGACTAAAGTAGTCTCGCCTACTCAAATGGTGCCTATTTCTTTAGGTGATGATGTAACATATGTTATACAAGTCTGTAACCAAGGAACTAAAGAAGCACAAAATATCCAGATCGTGGATTATATACCGATGGGTATGTCACTTAATGATACAGACTGGTCACTTGCAGCTAATGGCAATGCTTATTATACAATAGCAGGACCACTTGCTGCTGCCGATCCAGATGTATGCATTGATGTTGAGATCACTGTGAAAGTAGATGCTTTTCCTGCTTCAGGATCGTATGTGAATTTTGCTGAAATATCAATGGCAGAAGATTGCAATGGTAATATGCCTCCAGATTCAGACAGTACCCCAGATGACGACAATGGGAATGATGGACCATTTGAAGATGATAACACTGACGGCACTAATGGCGATGAAGATGACCACGATCCAGCAGAAATAACGATTCAGTGTGAATCTATAAGTGGAGAAATATTCTACGATGAAGATAGTAACGGATGCCAAGACGAAGGCGAGAGTCTTGTTATGGAAGACATAAACGTAACTCTTTTCGAATGCGGAGACGACCCTGCTACAGCAACACCAGTTGCCTCTACCACCGTAGGTGATGGTGAGTATGAATTTGGTTTAGACAGTGATGATGATAATGCGGATGTATGTTTAGACCCTAACACAGAATATTTCGTCGTGTTCGATATTCCTAATGGAGAAAACGAAGCACTTGAGGATTTTGAATTCTCAGAAATGGAAGCGACAGGAGATTGCGCTACAGATGGCAATGGCGATGATGTAGATCCAAATACTGGATCCTCTGATTGTCAGGACCCATCCGATGATGATAGTGATGATGTAGATGCAGGGATCACACCACCATGCTACGAAATGGCAGGTGAGATATTCCTGGATGAAGATAACAATGGTTGCCAAGATCCTGGAGAAGGATTGGTAATGGAAGATATAGAAGTTAGCATTTATGAATGTGGAGATACACCAGGCGTAGACCAGCCAGCAGCATCCACAACAGTCAGCGATGGAATGTATGAGTTCGGTCCTGATAGTGATGATGAAGGTGCAGACATTTGTCTAGAAAATGATACAGAATATTTTATAGTATTTAATATGCCAAATGCTCCAGGTGAAGCATTGGAAGATCATGAGTTTTCTTCTAATGAGGCGACAGGGGCTTGTGCAGTAGCTGGAGAATCAGACAACGTCGATCCAGATACTGGAGCTTCGGGTTGTTATGATCCTGATGATGACGATGATGGAGATGGCGATGATGACCAGGATGTTGATGCAGGTATTACACCTTCATGTCAAGATATTTCAGGCGAGATCTTTTATGATAGTAATGAGAATGGTTGTCATGATGGTGCAGAAGATTTAGTTATGGAATCCATTAATGTTATGCTTTATGAGTGTGGTCAGACTCCAGGTGTGGATACACCAGTAGGATCTACAACTGTTTCTGATGGTATGTATGAATTTGGAGAGGATAGCGATGACCTAGGAGCTGATGTTTGTCTCGAAGCAGGTACAGAATATTTTGTTGTGTTCGATATACCTATGGGAGCAGGCGAGGTTCTAGACGGATATGATTTTACCGAAGGAATGGCTAGTGCTACTTGTGAGGCTGCGGGAGAATCTAATGATGTAGATGGCACTACAGGTCAGTCTGACTGTGTAGATCCTAATGACGATGATAATGATGATGGCGACGATGATAATAATGTGGATGCAGGAATTACACCACCATGCGAAAGCTTAGGAGGGGAGATATTCTATGATTATGATGAGGATGGTTGCCAGGACGGTATGGAAATGCTCGTCAATATGGATGTCAATGTTACTTTGTATGAATGTGGGGATACGCCAGGTGTGGATACACCTGTAGCTTCTACGACGGTGAGTGATGGAATGTACATGTTTGCAGAAGGTAGTAGTAACCCAGGTGCAGATGTTTGTCTGGAATCGGGTACAGAATACTTTGTAGTATTTGATTTGCCTAATGCGCCAGGAGAAGCTATGGAAGGATATGAGTTTACAGAAGCTACTGCTGATCCATCTTGTACTATTAGCGGAGAATCTGATGATGTAGATCCTGCAACGGGTATGTCAGCATGTTATGACCCAGATAGCGATGATGGTGATGATGACGAAAATATAGATGCAGGTATTACACCACCATGTGAGAATATAACGGGAGAAATATTCTATGACGACGATGAGGACGGTTGCCAAGATAATGGTGAATCTCTAGTCATGGAAACCATCGGAGTGATGTTGTATGAATGTGGAGATACACCAGGAGTAGATGCTCCAGTTGCTTCCACAGTGACTAATGATGGTATGTATGAATTTGGAGAGGATAGTGATGATCCAGGCGCAGATGTTTGCTTGATGCCAGGTACAGAATACTTTGTTGTATTTGACTTGCCTAGTGCTGATGGTGAGGCACTTGAAGGATTTGAGTTTACAGAAGCTATGGCAGATCCGGGTTGTGAAGCTTTAGGAGAGTCTAGCGATGTAGATCCTATGACAGGCCAGTCAGATTGTTTAGATCCTAATGACGATGATAATGATGATGGAGATGATGACAATGATGTGGATGCAGGAATTACACCACCATGTGAAGATATATCTGGAGAAATATTCCTAGATGAAAATATGAATGGTTGTGAGGACCCTGGTGAGCCATTAGTGATGGCAGATGTGGAAGTATCTCTCTACGAATGTGGAGATACGCCGGGTGTAGATCAGCCGATAGCAAGTACGACCGTTTCTGATGGTATGTACGAGTTCGGAGAAGACAGTGACGATGAAGGTGCGGATGTTTGTCTTGAGGCAGGCACGGAGTACTTTGTTGTATTTGATATACCAAATGGTACTGGGGAAGATTTAGAAGATCATGAATTTACAGAAATGGAAGCATCTGCAGCTTGTGAGGCAGCAGGAGAATCTGATAATGTAGATCCTACTACTGGAGCTTCAGGATGTGTTGATCCAGATGATGATGACGACGGAGATGGTGATGATGATAATGATATAGATGCTGGAGTATCGCCGCCATGTGAGGATTTAAGTGGAGAGATATTCTACGATAATGATGAGAATGGATGTCAGGATAGTGGAGAGAGTTTGGTGATGGAGACTATAGGAGTAACTCTATATGAATGTGGAGATACCCCAGGAGTTGATACGCCTGTAGCCTCAACCGTAACGAATGACGGTATGTATGAATTCGGAGAAGACAGCGATGATCCAGGTGCGGATGTTTGTCTAATGCCAGGAACAGAATACTTTGTTGTTTTCGACTTACCAAGTGGTGATGGCGAGGCATTAGAAGGATTCGAGTTTACAGAGGCTATGGCAGATCCTGCCTGCGAGACGCTAGGCGAGTCGAGTGATGTAGACCCAGCTACCGGTCAGTCAGATTGTTATGATCCTAATGATGATGATAACAATGACGGTGACGATGATAATAATGTAGATGCAGGTATTACACCACCATGTGAGAATATAGCAGGAGAGATTTTCCTAGATGAAAATATGAATGGATGCGAAGATCCAGGAGAGCCACTCGTAATGGCAGACGTGGAAGTCTCTTTATACGAATGTGGTGATGTTCCAGGAGTAGATCAGCCTTTAGCAAGTACAACTGTATCAGACGGTATGTACGAATTTGGAGAAGACAGTGATGATGTGGGTGCGGATGTTTGTTTAGAAGCGGGCACCGAATATTTTGTAGTTTTCGATATACCTAACGGTATTGGAGAGGCATTAGAAGATCATGTATTTACAGAGATGGAAGCATCAGCAGTGTGTGAATCAGCTGGCGAGTCTGATAATGTAGATCCGACAACCGGAGCCTCAGGATGCCATGATCCAGATGATGACGATGACGGAGATGGTGACGATGATAATAATGTAGATGCAGGTGTCTCACCACCATGCGAAGACCTAAGTGGAGAGATATTTTATGATGATAATGGTAATGGCTGTGAAGATGGCGATGAGACTCTTGTAACAGAACCTCTCAATGTCATGCTCTATGAATGTGGAGATACACCAGGTGTAGATCCACCATTTGCCATGACCAATGTTTCGGATGGTATGTACGAGTTTGGTCCAGATAGCGATGACCCAGGGGCAAATGTTTGTTTGATGGCAGGTACACAATACTTTGTTGTTTTCGATATACCAATGGGTCAAAATGAAACTCTAAATGGATTTGAGATTACTGAGGGTATGGCCAGTGCTACATGTCAAGGTGCGGGCGAATCTAATGATGTAGATCCAATGACTGGAGCTTCAGATTGTTATGACCCGAATGATGACGATGACGGAGATGGTGATGATGATAATGATTTAGATGCGGGTATTACTGCTCCTTGTCAAAGCTTGAGTGGTGAAATTTTCTTAGATACTAATATGAATGGTTGTCAAGATGCTGGGGAGTCTCTCATAATGGAAGATATCGGAGTATCTATCTATGAGTGTGGAGCTGAGCCTGGAGTTGATCAACCTTTTGCTAGCACCATAGTATCTGATGGTGTATACGAGTTCGGAGAGGACAGCGATGACGTGGGGGCAGATGTATGTTTATTATCTGGTGAAAATTATTTTGTAGTATTTGATATTCCTAATGCGATAGGTGAAGCCCTTGAGGACTATGATTTTACCGAGGGAGTTTCTACAGGTGCTTGCGCAAATTCAGGCGATTCTGATAATGTAAATCCTACTAATGGGGCTTCAGGATGTTATGATCCGGGAGATGAAGATGATGATGAAGATATTGATGCAGGTATTGCACCTCCGTGTGAAAGTCTAGCAGGAGAAATATTCTATGATGATAATGGAAATGGTTGTCAAGATGGATCAGAAGATTTAGTAATGGAATCGATTGGTGTTAATCTTTACGAATGTGGAGATATTCCAGAAATTGATTCACCAGTTGCAACAACCAGTGTTTCTGATGGAGAATACGAGTTTGGTATGGGTAGTGATGATCCTGGTGCAGATGTATGTCTAGAAGCAGGAACAGAATACTTCGTAGTATTTGATATCCCTATGGGGGCTGGAGAAGTACTGGACGGTTATGATTTTTCTGATGGAATGGCATCGGCTGTGTGCGAAAACGCTGGAGAATCCAGTGATGTCGATCCGACTACAGGCGCATCCGATTGTTATGATCCTAATGACGATGATGAAGGGGATGGAAATGATGACAATGATATCGATGCTGGAATCTCCGCTCCGTGCGAAAATATTGGAGGAGAGATATTCTATGATACAAATGAGAATGGCTGCCAAGATTCTGGCGAGAGCTTAGTTATGGAAGATGTTGAAGTAAATATTTATTCCTGTGGAGATACTCCTGGGGTAGATCAACCACTCGCCAGTACAACAGTTTCCGATGGAGAATATGAGTTTGGATTAGAAAGTGATGATGAAGGTGCTGATATCTGTCTCGATGCAGGCACAGAGTATTTCATTGTTTTCAATATTCCAAATGACTTAGGAGAAGCTTTAGAAGGATATGAATTAACAGATGGAGTTGCTTCCGGAAGTTGCGCTACTTCAGGTGATTCAGATAATGTAGATCCAACCACCGGAGCATCAGGATGTTATGATCCAGATGATAATGATGGTACAGATGGTGATGACGATAATGATGTCGATGCAGGTATTACACCTCCTTGTGAAAGTATGGCTGGAGCGATATTCTATGATGGTAACGAAAATGGATGTCAGGATGGAAATGAAACATTGGTCATGGAGGTTATTAATGTTTCCTTATACGAATGTGGTGATACTCCTGGGACAGATGCTCCATTTGCATCGACCAGTGTCAATGATGGAATGTACATGTTTGGAATGGGTAGTGATGATCCTGGAGCAGATGTTTGTCTAGATGCAACGGTTGAATATTTTGTTGTATTTGATATCCCAATGGGAGATGGACAAGTGTTAGAAGGATATGAGTTCACCGATGGTATGGCAGGACCTGGTTGTATGACCGCAGGGCAATCAGATGATGTGAATCCTATCACAGGAATGTCTGATTGTTATAATCCAAGTAATGACGATGGTGATGATGGAGGCTCTGATGAAAATGTAGATGCAGGTATCAAGCCACCATGTGAGCAAATTGCTGGGGAGATTTTCTATGATGATAATAATAATGGCTGTCAAGACCTGGGTGAACCATTGGTTAATGATCAAGCGATTGAAGTAGTATTATATCAATGTGGTGATACTCCTGGTTTAGATCAACCGGCGGCTTTCACAACCGTAACTGATGGACAGTATGTTTTTGGAGTAGGAAGTGATGATCCTGGAGCAGACATTTGTTTGGAAGCTGGGGATGAATACTATGTTGAATTCCACATTCCAAATGGACCGGGAGAGCCATTAGAGGATTATTATTTTTCTGAAAATATTGCAGCTCCAAGTTGCTTATTCTCAGGAGAAGGTGATAATATAGATCCGACTACTGGAACTTCTGGATGTCATGATCCATCCAACGATGATGATGGTGATGGTGATGCAGATGAAAACATTGATGCGGGTATCATGCACCCTTGTGAAATACTTGCTGGTGAGATATTCTACGATTATGATAATGATGGTTGCCATGACGATTCTGAAAGTCTGGTAACGGATGCAGTAAATGTATCTGTGTATGAATGTGGAGATGATCCATCAACTGATGCACCTGTAGCAAGTACAACGACTACAGAAGGTACATATATGTTTGGAGATGAATATAGTGTAGACTCTTCGGATGATCCATGTCTGAATCCTAGATTAGAATACTTTGTTGTCTTTGATTTTGATGATGCGTCGGGTGATCCATTAGAAGACCACTATTTCTCAGATGGAGAAGATCCAAGTTGTCAAGCTGGACCTGATGCGGATGATGTTGACTCAGACACTGGAGAGTCAGGCTGTTATGATCCTGACAATGATGATGACGATAATGACATTGATGCAGGTGTTACCCCTTGTGAAGAAATATCAGGTGAAGTATTCTATGATTGGAATGCAAATGGCTGTCAGGATGATGCTGGTGAAACTCCAGTCCAAGGAGTAGATGTTTACATATTTGAATGTGGTGAGTCAAATCCTAATCCATCGAATGCATTGGCTTCTAGTTCAACGAATGCTGATGGTGAATATGCTTTCGGTCCAGAAGAGGAAGGTACGGCAGAAATCTGCTTGCATCCGGATAAGGAATACTTTGTATTATTCGATATTCCAAATGGTGATGGAGAAGAACATGAAGACTTCTATGTGACTGATGGTGATGGTGCTACTTGTCCAGGAGCAGATACAGCAGACGATGTTGATGCAACAACTGCAACTTCAGAATGCCTTGATCCAGATGATGATGACGATGATGATGATGTAAATGCGGGTATAACCCCTTGTGAAAACATCGGTGGTGAAGTATTCTATGATAACAATGGAGATGGATGTCAAGACGATGCAACAGAAGGTCCAGTACCAGGAGTAAACGTTTACATTTTTGAATGTGGTGAAACTGATACTTCGCCAGCTAATGCCTTAGCATCTGATTCAACAAATGCGGATGGATCCTATGAATTTGGACCAGAGGAAGATGGAGATGCAAATATTTGCTTAGACCCGATGAAGAATTACTTCGTAGTCTTTGACGTGCCAAATGCAGCAGGAGAGTCCTTAGATGATTTCTCATTGTCTGAAGGCGATAGTGCAGCTTGTGCTGGTGGACCTGATAGCAGCGATGTTGATCCTGCCACAGGAGCCTCTGATTGTTATGGTCCTGATGGAGATGACGATGATAGTGATGTAAATGCAGGTATACAGCCATGTGAAGAAATTAGTGGGCAAGTATTCTACGATTGGAATACAGATGGTTGTCAAGATATGCCTCTAGAAACTGGAGTAGAAGGAGTTGATGTTTATGTATATAGTTGTGATGAAACTAATCCGACTCCGGGGAATGCACTAGCAAGTGATACAACAGATGAAGATGGTGAATATACTTTCGGTCCAGGTGAGGATGGTGACGCTGACATTTGCTTACAAGCAGATGAGGAATATTATGTGCTTTTCGATCTTCCAAATGATACAGGAGAGATGTTGGCTGGATTTGACTTTACGCCAGGAGATGGTGCAAGTTGTTCTGGAACTTCGGACGAGAGTGATACAGACCCTGCCACTGGTCAGTCAGATTGTTATGACCCTTCTGGTGATGGCAGTGATGACATAGATGCAGGTATTGAAGGTTGCTTAGATCTTGGAGGTCAGGTATTCTATGATATGAATGGAGATGGATGTCAAGATCCAGCGACAGATGGCGGAGCACCAGGAGTTGATGCTTACCTATATAATTGTGATGAGTCAGATCCTAATCCAGGAAATGCATTGGCTTCATCCACAACGGATGCTAATGGAGAGTACAACTTCGGTCCTTCTGAAACAGGTGATGCGATGTATTGCTTACACCCAGATAGTACTTACTATGTTGTATTTGACATACCAAATGCGGAAGGTGAATCCTTAGAAGGATACAACTTTACGGAAGGCGCAGGTGATGCGTGTGCGGGTGGAGATAACGCAGATGATGTGAATTCTACCACTGGTCAATCTCCTTGTTATGATCCAATGGATAATGATGACAATGATGGTGATGGTGACGAAAATGTAGATGCAGGTATTGCGATTTATGATCTTGCATTACTCAAGGCTGTCAAGCCAGTTGGACCAGTTCAAGAGGGAGATGATGTATGCTTTACATTGACCGTCTTTAACCAAGGAACATTACCAGCATACAATGTATTGGTGAATGATTACATACCTAGTGGATTCTTGCTTAGCGCAAATGATGCTAATGGTTGGACAAGCTTATCTGCTGCTCATGCACAGAATACAATTGCTGGTCCTATAATGCCAATGAGTTCTGAAGACATCGAAATCGTATTAACAGTTCAGTCGGGTGCCACGCTTGCTACCTTGATGAATGTTGGTGAAATTGGAATGTTTGAAGATGAAGATGGTAATGATGTAACAGATCAAGATGTTGACAGTGATGGCGATAGTAATCCTGACAACGATGGAGATATGGAAGACGGTGTTACAGATGGTACCAATGGAGATGAAGATGATAGTGATCCAGCATGGCCAGAAGTATTTGATCTTTCATTGATTAAGACAACAACAGATACAGATCCTGTTATTCCTGGAAACATCATCACTTACATGATTGAAGTTTGTAACCAAGGAAACATTGCGGGTCAGAATATATTGATCACAGACTACCCTGAAGCTGGGTTGGCTCTAGCATCTTCTGATGCAAATGGTTGGATTCAGAATGCGGATGGTTCACTAAGCTTGTTGTATACAGGTATCATCGGACCGGATAAGTGTGAGACGGTAGAGATTGATATGGAGGTTCAGAATAATGCAAATGTTGACAATACAATGAACTTTGCAGAGATAGAAATGTCTCAAGATGATCAAGGAAATAATACGACTGATTCAGATATAGATTCTGATGCGGATGGTAATGAAGACAACGATGATTATACATCAGATGATGATCACTCAAGCACAGATGGAGATGAGGATGACCATGATGGAGAATTATTACCGGTCTTTGATTTAGCTTTACGTAAAATGATTCAGAATCCGGGACCTTATGGATTGGGTCAGATAGCGAAATTTGAAATTGAAATTTGCAATCAAGGAAACATCATCGCGCAGAATGTTGGAGTAGTGGATTACATTCCTTCAGGATTAGGTTTTGTAATGGATGGTTCTAACAGTGCTTGGACACTTGTAAGTCCTTCATTAGCAACCTCAACGTATGCTGGACAGATTGCACCGGATGAATGTGTGACTGTACCGATCTGGTTGTCTGTTGATAGTGCAGATCCATCGGCCTTGATAAACATGGCAGAGATTACTGGATCTCAAGATGACAATGGTGAAGATCGATCGGACGATGATGTAGATTCTCATCCGGATAGTGACAACACCAACGATTCAGGTAATGATCCATTTAGTGATTTAAATGATTTAACCGATGAGAGTTCATATGCTGGTGGTGATGAAGATGATCATGATCAAGCGTGGGTTATTGTATGTATTGACATGGTCTGTCAAGGACACATTAATGTAAGCTTAGATGATAATTGTGAGGTGATGATTACACCAGCAATGATGTTAAGTCCAGCAATGCCTGGATTCTCATCAGGAGCATTTGATATTGAAATAACGGATGAATACGGTAATGAAGTAGACAATATATTTGACGCAAGTGATATCGGAAATACTTTCAATGTAAGCGTTATTTCTCCTAACTGTGATAACAATAGTTGCTGGGGAACCATGACTGTTGAAGATAAGTTTGGACCAAAACTTACGTGTAACAGCGGACCGTTTAATGTCCCTTGTAATGGATTGAATCAAATTCCTCCACCAACAGCTACTGAAAACTGTGGAGAATATGACATCGTATTGGTTGACGAAATAGAACAAATATTCCAATGTGAGGAAATTACAGGAACAGTCACACGTTTCTGGGTTGCCATAGATGGGGCAGGGAATCAATCGGTTGATACTTGTATGCAAGTGATAAACATCATCAGACCTGACTTAACTGCTATTTCAATTCTAGAGCCTAATGTAACAATCAGTTGCACAGAAATACTTGAGTTAGATGAGAATGGAAATCCAGCACCGTGGGTTGAACCTTCCACCGGTTCAGGAACTGGTGTACCGATCCTTTGTATTCCTGGATATGGAATCGGAGTAGATTGTGCCACTGGATCTGGATCTGGAGATGGATATTTTTTAATACCAGGACCGCAGGATGTAGTGTGTAATACGTTTGTAAGTTATGAAGATACACCGGTGCCTACGAATGATTGTTCTCAGAAAGTCATGAGAAGATTTACAGTCAGAGAATGGTGGTGCGGTGGAGAAGAATCTTGGTCTGGAACTCAGTTTATTGAAATAGTAGATGATCAAGCACCTGAAATAACTTGTCCTGATAACTTTACGGTATCGACAGATTATGGTTGTGATGCAGATCTATTTTTACCTCCAGCTTCAGCCATTGATGTATGTGGAAATGATGTACACTTTACAGTTCAAGTGGAAGGTAATATGACTGGATTCCCAGGAGCATTTTTACAAGGCAATGGAGGAAATGTGACTTTACCAGTAGGTGAGAATATAGTGACCTACACCGCCTTTGATGAATGTTATAATAGTTCGAGTTGTAGCATCATAGTTAGTGTTCAAGACTTGACGCAACCAGTTGCGGTCTGTGAACAGAATACAGTCGTGTCTTTATCATCGGGTGGATTTGTTGATGTATGGGCAGAGACTTTTGATGATGGCAGTTTTGATGAATGTGGCATCGTGAAATATGAAGTAACAAGAATGGCTTCTACTTGTAATCCGTTGGATGTAACAGAGTGGGATGACTTGGTAAGCTTCTGTTGTGATGACATAGGTCAAGATGTAATGGTATTATTGAGGGTTTGGGATCACAGTGGAAACTATAATCAATGCATGGTTAATGTTACGGTTCAAGACAAGACCATTCCAGATCTTGTATGTCCTGCAGACATATCCGTACCTTGTACGACACCATATGATCTCAACAATTTATCAGTCACCTTTGATTCTCCAATGGTATCAGATAATTGTTCGGCAAACAATGTGAATGAAGTTGTGACACCAGATGTTGCAAGTTGTGGAACAGGAACAATTACTAGAGACTTTACCATTGAAGATGCTGCAGGAAATGTAGTAGCAAGTTGTACTCAAGTGATTACACTTACTCAGGTAAACCCTATGAGCGAGGATGACATTATATGGCCGAGAGATATTGAATTATTTGACGGTTGTGATATAAGCTCAGCACATCCAGATGTATTGCCTGCGGATGCAGGTTACCCAACAGTCATCGAAGGTGTGTGTGATCTAGTCGGTTACAACTACGAAGATGATGTGTACGAGAATGTGCCCGGATCAGATGCTTGTATTAAGATCCTTAGAACATGGCAGATAATCAACTGGTGTCAGACAGATGCCGATGGTGATCTGATTATATGGGATTCGATACAGGTGATTATAATAAACAATACCGTCGATCCGATGATTTCTAATACTTGCGATAAGTTGACCTTTACGTCATCAGATGTTAACTGTAGTCCTGTCGATATTGTATTGACAAATTCTGCAACAGATGATTGTACACCGGTCAGCGATTTAGATTGGTCTTGGACCATTGATATATTTACGGATAATGATTCTAGTAACGATACCATTGGAGTGGGGCCTAGTGCTTCTGATACTTATCCTATTGGTTTCCATACCATTACTTGGACGGTGGAAGATCAGTGTGGTAATGTTGATTTCTGTGTTCAGGAATTTGAAATTATAAATACTAAGACGCCAGTGGCTGTGTGTATTTATGGATTATCATCTGAGCTGATTGGTATGGATTTAGATGGAGATGGTGCAGCAGATACGGAAATGGTTACGGTATGGTCTACAGATTTTGATGCTGGATCTTATCATCCATGTGGATATGATGTTGATGTAAGCTTCTCAGCAGATCCTGATGATGACTTTATCAGCTTTGGATGTAACCAACTTGGGAATCAACCGATTTCACTTTGGGTGACAGATTCAAATGGAAACACAGCGGTGTGTGAAACCTTTATACTAATTACCAATAATCTTGATGAAGGTCTGTGTAATGGCTTAGCAACAAGGGTAAATGTAGCCGGTCGAGTAATGACTGAAGCAGATAAAGAAGTTGAGGATGTACTGGTGAATCTTAACGGATCTAACCTGACGGGTATGACAGATGGTGGAGGTAGCTATGCATTTGATGACATGCCGATGGGTGGAGCTTATACCATAGTTCCAGGAAAGAACGACGACGTCCAGAATGGAGTTACAACCTTAGATGTGATCTTAATTCAGAGACATGTTTTAGGATTAGAATCTCTAACGACACCATTCCAACATATCGCAGCGGATGCCAATAATAGTGGTTCTATCTCAGGCGTGGATTTAGTGAATATTAGAAAAGTGATACTTGGAGTATCAGATTCATTCCAGAACAATACAAGTTGGAGATTTGTGGATTCAGAGTTTGAATTTAACCCATTATTAGATCCACTAGATCAGGATTTCCCTGAGAGACATGAAATTCCAGCATTGAACGATGACACGGTTGCAGACTTTGTCGGAGTTAAAATAGGAGATGTTAATGGATCGGTTGAAACAGGTGGATTGTTGAGCTCCGAAGCACAGTCTAGAAGTAGTAAGAAATTACAATTGATAGGAAGCGTGAGCGGCGAACAAATAGATATTAAATCAGCATTTAATAGATCATTGCGAGGATTCCAAATGACGATTGTCTTTGATCCAACAGAAATGAATGTTGAAGGATTGAAATCTAACTTGATCGATCTGTCAGAAGAATCATACTATGTAAATAATGAGGAGGGATTCATTACAATTTCATGGAATAGCCGAAAAGCAATGACCATTGAGAACAATGAAATTCTGTTAAGTATCGAAGCGACTGGAACTTTAGAAGGAACAGCTATTGAGGTTAATTCTTCCGTCACAGCTGCTGAGGCCTATGATGATTCATTCCAAATCATGGAAGTAGCATACGATGGACCACAAGTTATGGTAGAGAACATCTTGCATCAGAACGAACCAAACCCATGGATTTCTAAAACGACGATCAGGTTTGATCTAAGTGAGGCAAGCCCAGTACAGTTTGTGTTCAGAGACACCGAAGGAAAGCTTATAAAACAAGTGGATATGAAAGGTCAAGCTGGAGCAAATGTTTTAGAAGTCAAAGCAAGTGAGATAGAAGCTACAGGAGTAGTTTATTACGAGATGTTAGTAGGAGAGGAGAGAATCATGAGAAAGATGATCTTACTACAATAATATACGGATGCTTTTAATCCCCCTGACGACTATTTCGCTAGTTCGTTAAGGGGATTAAATAGGGTTGTTATAAAACATTTAATGTTTATAAGAGTTGCACAATGACAATAGTGCAGCTCTTTTTTTTGTATTTAGGATAATGATGTGGTTTTATATTATCAAGAAAAGAATAATAAACAGTAGGCAAAAGCGGTCTTTTACTAGCCTTTTATCAGCCCAAAATTGAAGATTAGTAAAATTAATTATAATTTTTATCAGTCTTTTACATATTATAATAAATCATAATATGTATATTGCGGAATAATTCACATTTGTCAGTGAACCCTCCCGCCAACAGTTCTCAATATCTAATACCTACTATAAAACCCTATGTAGTTATGGTCCCTAATAATTTCCAATACCTGTTTGGAATCTTTAATTTGTCATGCCATAGATTGAAAAAAGGATCTATGATTTGGTCTGTCTTTATTTTACTGATAACGGCGACGCAAATTGCTCAAGCAGCACATTTTAGATCAAGTGAACATTTTGATACAAGCAATACAAGCAAGACGTTTGAAAGCTCTGATCAGGAGGCAGATCCACCTATTTTCGATCTTGCCTTACGAAATCTTATTGCCACTCCCGGACCCTATGAATTAGGAGATCTGATAAGATTTAATATAGAAATTTGCAATCAAGGAGCTATTGATGCACACAATTTAATGGTCACTGATTATGTGCCGGCAGGCTACAATTTCCCGAACATTCCGGATAATTCTCATTGGTCCTTTTCTAGTGGAATTGCGACAACAACATACCCCCAGCCTTTACTAGTTGGTGCATGTGATCTTATTCCACTGTACTTAGAAATAAATAGCGAAAATCCAATTTCATTGGTTAATATGGCGGAAATTAGCTTTGTCGAAGATCAATTTGGCGCCGATTTCTCAGATAAAGATATAGATTCTTGGGCCGATGCGAATAATACAAATGACAATGGGAATGAACCATTTAGTGATCTAGATGATGTAAATACTCAAAATGGAAGAGAAGGTGGTGATGAAGATGATCATGATCAAGCGTGGGTTATTATATGTATGGACATGGTCTGTCAAGGACACATTAATGTAAGCTTAGATGATAATTGTGAGGTGATGATTACACCAGCAATGATGCTAAGTCCGGAGATGCCTGGATTCTCATCAGGACCATTTGATATTGAAATAACGGATGAATACGGTAATGTAGTAGACAATATATTTGACGCAAGTGATATCGGACATACTTTCGATGTAAGCGTTATTTCTCCTAGCTGTGATAACAACAGTTGCTGGGGAACCATGACGGTTGAAGATAAGTTTGGACCAAAACTTACGTGTAACAGCGGACCGTTTAATGTACCATGTAATGGATTGAGTCAGATTCCTCCACCGACAGCTATGGAAAACTGTGGAGAATATGACATCGTATTGGTTGACGAAATAGAACAAATATTCCAATGTGAGGAAATTACAGGAACAGTCACACGTTTCTGGGTTGCCATAGATGGGGCAGGGAATCAATCGGTTGATACTTGTATGCAAGTGATAAACATCATCAGACCTGACTTAACTGCTATTTCAATTCTAGAGCCTAATGTAACAATCAGTTGCACAGAAATACTTGAGTTAGATGAGAATGGAAATCCAGCACCGTGGGTTGAACCTTCCACCGGTTCAGGAACTGGTGTACCGATCCTTTGTATTCCTGGATATGGAATCGGAGTAGATTGTGCCACTGGATCTGGATCTGGAGATGGATATTTTTTAATACCAGGACCGCAGGATGTAGTGTGTAATACGTTTGTAAGTTATGAAGATACACCGGTGCCTACGAATGATTGTTCTCAGAAAGTCATGAGAAGATTTACAGTCAGAGAATGGTGGTGCGGTGGAGAAGAATCTTGGTCTGGAACTCAGTTTATTGAAATAGTAGATGATCAAGCACCTGAAATAACTTGTCCTGATAACTTTACGGTATCGACAGATTATGGTTGTGATGCAGATCTATTTTTACCTCCAGCTTCAGCCATTGATGTATGTGGAAATGATGTACACTTTACAGTTCAAGTGGAAGGTAATATGACTGGATTCCCAGGAGCATTTTTACAAGGCAATGGAGGAAATGTGACTTTACCAGTAGGTGAGAATATAGTGACCTACACCGCCTTTGATGAATGTTATAATAGTTCGAGTTGTAGCATCATAGTTAGTGTTCAAGACTTGACGCAACCAGTTGCGGTCTGTGAACAGAATACAGTCGTGTCTTTATCATCGGGTGGATTTGTTGATGTATGGGCAGAGACTTTTGATGATGGCAGTTTTGATGAATGTGGCATCGTGAAATATGAAGTAACAAGAATGGCTTCTACTTGTAATCCGTTGGATGTAACAGAGTGGGATGACTTGGTAAGCTTCTGTTGTGATGACATAGGTCAAGATGTAATGGTATTATTGAGGGTTTGGGATCACAGTGGAAACTATAATCAATGCATGGTTAATGTTACGGTTCAAGACAAGACCATTCCAGATCTTGTATGTCCTGCAGACATATCCGTACCTTGTACGACACCATATGATCTCAACAATTTATCAGTCACCTTTGATTCTCCAATGGTATCAGATAATTGTTCGGCAAACAATGTGAATGAAGTTGTGACACCAGATGTTGCAAGTTGTGGAACAGGAACAATTACTAGAGACTTTACCATTGAAGATGCTGCAGGAAATGTAGTAGCAAGTTGTACTCAAGTGATTACACTTACTCAGGTAAACCCTATGAGCGAGGATGACATTATATGGCCGAGAGATATTGAATTATTTGACGGTTGTGATATAAGCTCAGCACATCCAGATGTATTGCCTGCGGATGCAGGTTACCCAACAGTCATCGAAGGTGTGTGTGATCTAGTCGGTTACAACTACGAAGATGATGTGTACGAGAATGTGCCCGGATCAGATGCTTGTATTAAGATCCTTAGAACATGGCAGATAATCAACTGGTGTCAGACAGATGCCGATGGTGATCTGATTATATGGGATTCGATACAGGTGATTATAATAAACAATACCGTCGATCCGATGATTTCTAATACTTGCGATAAGTTGACCTTTACGTCATCAGATGTTAACTGTAGTCCTGTCGATATTGTATTGACAAATTCTGCAACAGATGATTGTACACCGGTCAGCGATTTAGATTGGTCTTGGACCATTGATATATTTACGGATAATGATTCTAGTAACGATACCATTGGAGTGGGGCCTAGTGCTTCTGATACTTATCCTATTGGTTTCCATACCATTACTTGGACGGTGGAAGATCAGTGTGGTAATGTTGATTTCTGTGTTCAGGAATTTGAAATTATAAATACTAAGACGCCAGTGGCTGTGTGTATTTATGGATTATCATCTGAGCTGATTGGTATGGATTTAGATGGAGATGGTGCAGCAGATACGGAAATGGTTACGGTATGGTCTACAGATTTTGATGCTGGATCTTATCATCCATGTGGATATGATGTTGATGTAAGCTTCTCAGCAGATCCTGATGATGACTTTATCAGCTTTGGATGTAACCAACTTGGGAATCAACCGATTTCACTTTGGGTGACAGATTCAAATGGAAACACAGCGGTGTGTGAAACCTTTATACTAATTACCAATAATCTTGATGAAGGTCTGTGTAATGGCTTAGCAACAAGGGTAAATGTAGCCGGTCGAGTAATGACTGAAGCAGATAAAGAAGTTGAGGATGTACTGGTGAATCTTAACGGATCTAACCTGACGGGTATGACAGATGGTGGAGGTAGCTATGCATTTGATGACATGCCGATGGGTGGAGCTTATACCATAGTTCCAGGAAAGAACGACGACGTCCAGAATGGAGTTACAACCTTAGATGTGATCTTAATTCAGAGACATGTTTTAGGATTAGAATCTCTAACGACACCATTCCAACATATCGCAGCGGATGCCAATAATAGTGGTTCTATCTCAGGCGTGGATTTAGTGAATATTAGAAAAGTGATACTTGGAGTATCAGATTCATTCCAGAACAATACAAGTTGGAGATTTGTGGATTCAGAGTTTGAATTTAACCCATTATTAGATCCACTAGATCAGGATTTCCCTGAGAGACATGAAATTCCAGCATTGAACGATGACACGGTTGCAGACTTTGTCGGAGTTAAAATAGGAGATGTTAATGGATCGGTTGAAACAGGTGGATTGTTGAGCTCCGAAGCACAGTCTAGAAGTAGTAAGAAATTACAATTGATAGGAAGCGTGAGCGGCGAACAAATAGATATTAAATCAGCATTTAATAGATCATTGCGAGGATTCCAAATGACGATTGTCTTTGATCCAACAGAAATGAATGTTGAAGGATTGAAATCTAACTTGATCGATCTGTCAGAAGAATCATACTATGTAAATAATGAGGAGGGATTCATTACAATTTCATGGAATAGCCGAAAAGCAATGACCATTGAGAACAATGAAATTCTGTTAAGTATCGAAGCGACTGGAACTTTAGAAGGAACAGCTATTGAGGTTAATTCTTCCGTCACAGCTGCTGAGGCCTATGATGATTCATTCCAAATCATGGAAGTAGCATACGATGGACCACAAGTTATGGTAGAGAACATCTTGCATCAGAACGAACCAAATCCGTGGATCTCTATTACGACAATTAGGTTTGATTTAAGTGAGGCAAGCCCAGTGCAGTTTGTATTCAGAGACACCGAAGGAAAGCTTGTAAAACAAGTGAATATGAAAGGACAAGCTGGAGCAAATGTTTTAGAAGTCAAAGCAAGTGAGATAGAAACTACTGGAGTAGTTTATTATGAAATGTTAGTAGGAAAGGAGAGAATCATGAGAAAGATGATTCTACTAAAATAATATACGGATGCTTTTAATCCCCCTGACGTCTAGTCTGTTAGTTCGTCATGGGGATTAAATAGGATTGTTATAAAACATTTTACATGTTTATAGGAGTTGCACAATGACAATAGTGCAGCTCTTTTTTTTTGGATTCAATGAAGAAGATAATTTCAGGTGGGGAAAAATGGTCATAGTCTTTCTATGAATTGCAGTTATTGGTTGATCTAAGTTGAAGGTAGAAACTAAATTAATTTGTAAATAAGCCTTTCTAATTTGGGAACTCTTAAATTTTTTTGTCTGCTTTTCTATACATGTTTTATTGAGTAAACCATACTTAATAACATATTACTAAAATATGTAATATGTTTTTCGTAATTTTGTTCAGTTTTTATAGATGTTAAAGTACTTGTTATCCCGCATACAGTATTTAATAGCCTTCTCCCTGCCTAAAATACGTTAATCCGCAATTTCCAAATGCGGACTAGTTTACCTATTTCCGATTCTGAAACCTTAAAAGAGTTTCACTACCAAAAAAAACCGTATTCATGATCAAGGCAAAGTTGAATCATTATATTACATGGAATAATGAGGGAAAGATAAACCCTAAATTAATCCTGGGTCTGATTTTCTTTTTTATTGCCTTATCGGCATATTCCCAAAATGATTTCAACGTTCAGTTTGCAATTCCTGCAGGAAATTTTAATAGGTTGTCTGTATGCGGCGATGCTCAGACCCATAATGTTCGATTAGAAAACATTAGTGGGGAAGTAATCACAGATGGTACTTTGAAAATGGATCTTCCTATAGGAATGATCTATGTTCCGGGTTCTTTAACCGGAGGTGTAACTGAAGTTTCTTTATCTCCACCAACTTTTAATATCGGAGACTTTGCAGCAGGTGAAGTTTTGAATTTCTCATATGACATTGATGTAACCTGCGATGGACTTGCATTAGCCCAATCAAGTGCTTCTGTAAATTATCTTTTTGATCTTTGTTATACAGGCGCTGATGGGGAGCAGAATAATATAGGTGCACCAAAATTTGAAGTGGTCAATCCGACGCTTTCATTTCCTACAATTGTGGGTAATGAATCTTCTAGTAATTTATTTGATGGTGCATTTGATTTAACGGATACCCTTAAGGTTCATTTGGTCAATGGAGGAGAAGGTAACTTAAGAGAATTAACTTACTGTGTCAAGAACAATCATCCAAACCTAACACTAAATTCTATTCTTATAAACGGGACGCAAGTTCCTGTGTCTTCCACTTCTATTACGGGCGATAGTCTTTATTTTATTTTTGATGCGGATGAATTTGCGCAAGCACAAACCTTTGCAGGAAATGATATTCAAGATCCAGATTTATTTCAATTTAATGAATTGCTAATTGTCTGCGAGGTATGGAAAGTGACCGATTGTCCAGATCCTGAATTGGTCATACCGGATATAGAAAGAATTGCATTTTATGGATGTGATGGCGTAACAGCATGCCAGCAAACGGCAACAACATATACTGGAGTAAGATTTGGTATTTTAGGCCCTAATATTCAAGCGGCAGAATATTTTCATCACTTTAACCATGAGGTAGCGTACCGAGATAGACCTTATTACACAGATTGTTATGATGATGAAGCGAATGACTTAACTTATGCTTTTGCGATCATCAATAGAGGAGATGCTAATATGAAGGTTGATGAATTTGACCTAACGGTGCATGCGCACAACTATTATTATATCCCTTGGGCGCTTGATGAAAGCAGCGTAAACTTTTATTTTAAGGATGGGGCGACACAAACTCCCGTGGCTGGACCAACATTTACAAATACGGTAGAACTAGGAGATATTTTATCTCCAACACATACATACATTACTAATTGTCACGAAGGAGATGCAACTGCGGTGTGGAGACTAGAATATCGGGATGCCAATCTGATTGTAGCTCCTGGAGATACGCTCATGATCGAATATGATATTTATCATGATGAAGATGAATGCGGGGGATGTTCAGATGCCTTCAGTCAATTTAGTTTTCCCTATCCGCAGATTCAAAATATTGAATATTCAGATGAATGCGAGATTGTAGATTTTGCTTCTGTCAATAGTGGAGTTGCTCCAAGGTTAAGAAATTACACTCGAACTTTTGCTGAGGGAACAAATAACTTTTTCTCTAACGCTGTAAATACCACTTGTTGGAATGTCACAGTCATGGAAAATTATTTTATAAACTATTCTTGTCCAGGAAATGGACAACCACAGGTAGGTAATTCCTATGACAGTGACCGCTATCATATAAATTCTCCCAATGCATATTTAGAAGATTGGTATATCCTTCCGGAAGCCATCGATTGGGTAGGTACTTCCGGAGATTTGAATACCGATTGCTTGACATGGATTGATGCCACTGGTGACTCTTATCCGATCTATGAGCTGGAGTATACAGATCATGACTGTGGCCCTGATACACTAAAGGTGCGTTATCAAGGTTCACAATCTATTTGTTTCAGCCCCAACCAATCTAAGTTCACAATAAAAACAACGCCCGATTGTGGAGAAGCAAAAGAAGCCTTTTGTAGTAAAACAATTAATATTTCTAAGCAGACATATTATGTCACTGAGTGTGATGTGGATGGAACGAAGTGCTTTGAAGAAATAGATGTTCCGCGGCCACATACCGCCACGATACATGGTTGTGAATGTAACCCATGTGAAGGAATGGTCTTCACTTACCTTAATCTTTCTCGGCAGACTTTTGGAGAGAATGACCCGGATAATGATGGTATTATTGAGCCTGGTATTCTTGATACTGCGCTCGTAAATACTGGTAGATTTATAACTGGTGATACCATTCGAGCAACCTATGGCGGCTGGGTTAACCTTATAGATAAACCTAATTTTGAATACGCCTATGCCACTATAAATGTTCCGATCATTGGTTCGGGTGTGAATGCTTTAGGTGATGATGGCATAACCCCATTGTCAGCTCAAGTACAAATCTGGGATAGAAGCACTGGCTTGAAGTATGATTGTGACTTAGTACAATTATTTCCTGATGGCCAAAAAGTTGTTGCCAATATTAGTACACAATCTCTCATTGATTTGGGCTGCTCTGGGATGCCATTGGACTTTGTTTATGAACAAGGTGATTCAATAGCCGTTGATTTTAATTTCAGACTGAAAGACTATACAACTACGCAGCAATCCGTAAATTTTGGATCTGAGTTTTACCTCACGGATGAGCCCTATGATACAGGTACACATTACCAATGTAATACCTTGAATCAAACCATGACTTATATTCCATGGCGCGCATACAATGAATGGGTGTACCGCGAAATAGGTGGTTGTAATGATGCCATGGATAACAACTATAATGGAAACTCTTATGGCCCAATAGCAAGCGTCTACGATTCTCACAGAAACTTATTTAGGTTAGGATCCACTGGATTTGATTACTTCCCTAATGAGGTTCGACAGTTGGCTAAAATTACAAAACAGACTTATATAAATAAGTCAGATTTAGAATGGGGGAATGTTTTCAGATTATTGATTTATGATAACAATGGGCATTTAACAGAAACAGGTGGGTCCCTTTCTTGGCAGAGATATACATTGGATATGACCACCAGTTCATGCTTTGCCATTAGCGGCAACATGCTTGTCGTAGATTTTGAATGTATCTATGCTGAAGTAGGCTATGAAAGATTTGATGAAGGTATGGACATTTATGCTTCACCTGCTCTATCCCCTACGTGTAATTCGGAGTATGAAGATGGTGGAACATATAAAGACATTGAAGTTTATACGGATTATGATATGCTGGAAAGTATGTTTTGTTCTCCTACCTGGACGGCAATTGATACCTCTATCGGTGTAAATGAAGGAGTGATTGATCCATTTAATCAATCTTTAGAACCGCACTTTATGCATCATCGTAATTCAATATATAGTGGTGATTATATTAAATTAACAGAGCTACCTAGAATATCTCTTCAGCCTTTAAGCGTGAATCAGGTTTTATATGAAGAAGAAGCTTGTTTTAGGGTTGATGTCGCTAACACAGGAAGTGGGCCAGGGAATAATGTTTTCTTTACTTTGGAAAATAACAGTGGTGCTGTCGTATTTCAAGGAGTCAAAGATGCAGTTACTGGAGTAGACTTACCTGTTAATTTGGGCGTCGTTAATTTGGGCACCATGGATGTCGGCGAAGTAAGAGAATTAGAATTCTGTGTAACAAGTAATAATTGTGATAGAGATTCAATTTTAATAAATACTGGATGGGATTGTACTGGTCTGCCAACGTCCCCACAAGAGGCCAATTGCACCGATCCCGTATCCGTTTATTTAGAGATCCCCGAGGCAGAATTAAGCATGGTTGTTTTATCACCTGATCCTGCGGTTCCATATTTTATGGATCTGTGCACAGAAGTAGAACATGTCATTCAATTATCTAGTTCTAATGTAGGATCTATTCACGACATCAATTTTCAATTTACGGTTCCTCCCGGAATGGATTACGTTCCTGGAAGTTTTCAACTGGCGTATCCAGTCCCTGCTGGTGGAAGTCCCACTTGGGTAACTACTGGTAATCAACCAACAAATACCACTGGGAATCAGTATAATCTTGTCCTAGATCCCGAAAATCCAATACTTGCAGATAATGGCTTACCTGGGACCACAGATATTGGCAATAATTTTTTACTGGTAAGATTTAATGTGTTCGTAGGTTGTGGTTCTTATAGTGGATCAAGGGTTAGATTTCTTAGTTGGGCGTACGACTCTTGTGATGAATTTGTAAACTATAGGTTTAATCCAGGGCCAGTTATAAAAATTAATGGAGTGGCAGATTCTTATGTCTCTGCACTTTCAGTCCCTGAAGATGAAATTTTAAATGCGTGTGAAGGTAACTCGGTAGAACTTGGTGTTAATTTTTCTTTAGCACAAGGAAGTTTGCCAATCGGGCCAACCGATAGTGTGATGGTCGTTTTACCAGAAGGTATTAAATATGTACCAAATAGTTATACCATAAATATGAATGGAGAGCCACCATCATCGACGAATCCTACGGTGATAAATAATGGTGGATCTGAAACGGTCTTCTTTGATTTGTTAGATGGGGTTACTGCTGGGAATGCCATTGATTTTACTTTTGAAGTAGCTGCGGAAGATGTGGCTCAGACCTGTAGAGAATATGAAATGATCATCAGAACTTTCAATTCACAAGGTGTATTCTGTGATGCTACCGGTGAGTTTTGTGATGTGAAAACAACCTCTGATGAAGTTTCCGCCTCGATAGAAATAATCAAACCAGATCTTTCAGTAAGTAATCTTGAAATATCTTCATGTGCCGCACCTCCTGACATGGAAGAGTTGAGCTATTGTTTTGATTTGACCAATACTGAAGCATCAATAGCTGAAGGCACCACCACCGTCATCGAATTTTATGACGACAGTAATGATAACGGTGATTTTAATAATGGCGTAGATGTTTTCTTAGCCTCCGTAACGATAACTGATGCTGTCCCAATGGGCGCTACAATAAATGTCTGCGATAAAGTCCTTGTGCCAAGTGGTATGACCTGTGACGTTATTGCAGTCATAAATCCTGAGTCAACCTGTGCCTGTGATTTGGGTACAAGTTATAGAGCTCATGCAGATTTAGATTTAAAATTAACAACGGATGAATGGATCGTTTGTAGTGATGATCCTATAACTGATATTGGTCCAGCTGCCTTGGATAATGTGACGTATGAATGGGTAGGAATTAATGGCGCTTCAACTGTTGGGTTTAATAGTACAACGGCGACGCCTACAGATTTTCAATTTCAGAACACCACAGGATCTACCATTGTTTGGGAGTATTATTTAAGGGCTATAAGCAATAATGATTGTGCTTCTTTGGATACGATTCAGATTACCATATATCCTGAAGAGCATGGCGAGGTTTCACTTCAGGCTTGTCCTTTTGATGAATTTAATCTGGCTGGCCCTGAAGGAAATTCCAGTTATCAATGGACCCCTTCAGCGGGACTAAGCAACCCTAACGCAGCTAATACAGATGTTGATGCCAGTTTTTATCCTGAAGGATTGCATAACTTTGTTTTGAACTATACAGATGAGAATGGTTGTCCAGGCGATTACACCGCTGAAGTTACCATTGTAAAATGTGCGCTTACCTATGTAGGAAATTATGTCTGGTGTGATGATAATAATAATGGCATACAAGATGATTTACCAGCAGAAGGATTTACGGTTCAATTATTTGGAAGTACGGATCCTACAATGCCAATTGCAACAACCACCACCGACGTAAATGGAGCTTATCTTTTTGGGCCTATACCACAAGGGGAGTATATTATTGGTATTGATTTGCTAGGTAGTAATTATCAGACGGCCATGAAAAATGCAACGACTGATGATCTTGATAACGATCTTAATCCTAATTTTCAGACGGATCCATTTTATTTATCTAATGGAGATAGCTTGACAACGATCGATTTAGGAATTTTATGCCCAGAAGTAGATATTGAATTAACTAAAACAGCCCTGACGAATAAAGAGACAAATGTTGCGGAAGCGGTTTTAGTAGGGGACACTGTTTATTGGACGATTCAAGTTTGCAATAGAATGATGGAACCCGATACTGTCAATTTTAGAGCAGACAGCATTCAGGTAATAGACCAACTTCCGACCAGTCTTACTTATATTAATTATACAGCATCGCAAGGGTCTTACGATCCTGTGACTGGTCTATGGGATGTAGGAAACATTAATAATGGATCCTGTCCTTCCTTATGTATTACTACAATAGTCGCAGAAGACGCATTGCCGATCTGTAATGTTGCGGAGGTTTCTCGAGTAACAGATCCAGAGATTGATAGCTCGCCGGCAAATGATGATGGCGACCAAAGTGAAGACGATGAAGGCAAAGCCTATATCTATGAAAAAAGAATGGACCTCGCATTGACTAAGGAAATTTCTATCGCACAAATGCTTCCTGTAGAGGCTGGAAATGATGTCACTTTTACTTTAGAGGTGTGTAATCAAGGGAATGTAGCGGCCTATAATGTGCAGCTTGTTGATTATATCCCGATGGGTATGACCTTGAACGATAGTGATTGGACTCAAGGCGGTCTTCCAACAGAAGCCTTTATTTCTTTGGCAGGTCCTATTGAAATAAATGAATGTGAGCAAGTTGATATTACCTTAAAAATTGATCCAAGTTTTCCAGGAGATACCTTGACCAATTTTTCTGAAATCAGTCACCAAGAATATGATGATGGCTTGTTTGCTCCCGATATAGATAGCGACACAGATGATGATCCTGGCAATGATGGACCAGTTTCTGATCAAGAAACGATGAATGCCGATGGAGACCAAGATGATCATGATCCTGCCGGTATCCATATCGAAATGTTTGAATGCATCGCTGATAATAATGGTCCAGTTTGTCCTGGGACTTCAGTTACTTTAATGGAAGTTGGTGGAGCAGCGGTTTCTTGGAATTGGAGTGGACCCGGAGGATTCACTGCTACTGTTCAGAATCCGATCGTAAGTCAAGCCCTGCCGGGCACATACTCCGTAAGCGTTGTGGATGTAAATGGTTTTATGGAGACTTGTACGACAGAGCTTGTGTTACTTCCAGGCTTAGAAATTAATGGAACGACAAGTCCTGTCTCATGCAATGGGGGTTCGGATGGTAGTATAGATATTAATGTTTCAGGTGGAACCGCTCCTTATTCCTATGATTGGGATAATGATGGGCCCGAAAACCCAGACAATGATAATCAAGATATTTCCAATGTCGGAACTGGGGATTACTCAATAACAGTTAGCGATGTCTTTGGCTGTTCTGCGGTTGCGACCTTCTCAGTAACTGAGCCATCTAGTATAACTTGTGGAGCAGTAAGTAAGGATGTTTTATGTAATGGAGGCAACACAGGAACTATTACTGCCAGCGCTGCTGGAGGAACTACTCCTTATGAATTTAGTATTAATGGAGGTCCTTGGCAAACTGGCGCTTTATTTTCAAGCCTAGTAGCAGGAACTTACAATGTTGCCGTTCAGGATGCAAATAATTGCGTGGCCATCTGTCAAGTGAATGTCGGTGAACCTACAAGCTTAAGTTGCCAAACTCAATCAACAGATCTTACAGATTGTGAAGTGCAAGATGGTAGAATAATGATAACTGGTAATGGGGGGACAAGCCCATACACCTACAGTATTAATGGTAGTGCATTTTCAAGCGGTAGCGATTTCACAGGCCTCATAGCAGGAACACATGTCGTCACAATCAAAGATGTCAATGGCTGCACCAATACTTGTGAAGCTACCTTGTTGGCACCGTCAATGCCTATGTGTACCGTTTCAAGTTTTCAACACATTACTTGTAATGGAGCTAGCACTGGTAGCCTAACCGTGACTCCTTCCGGAGGAACTGCTCCTTATGAATATAGTCTTGATAATATGATCTACCAAAGTGCAGGAACTTTTAATGGATTGTCTGCAGGGCTTTATCAAATTTATATAAGAAATACTACAAGCACCATGTGTGTGGCTATGTGCTCCATGGAATTATTAGAACCTACAGTTTTAACCTGCAGCATGACACATACGGATGTTAGTTGTCAGGATGGAAGCGATGGTTCAATAAGCGTAATTGCAAATGGAGGAGTCACTCCTTATGAGTATAGCATCGATGGTGGAGCATGGCAACCTGGTTCAGTCTTTAATGGATTGATTGCAGGACTACATACCGTAACCGTGCGAGATGCCAATGGATGTATCACTAGCTGCTCTCAAATATTGATGCAGCCAAGCGCATTGACTTGTACCATAGCAGGAACAGATGTTACTTGTAACGGTACATCTACTGGGTCAATCTCGGTTTTTGTAAGTGGAGGAGTCCCTACCTATGAATACAATATTAACAATGGCCCATGGCAGGTTAGTAATCAATTTGAAAATCTACCAGCAGGCACTCAAGTTGTTTCTGTCCGAGATGCAAATGACTGCATTTCTACTTGCTCAATAACTTTACTAGAACCGATGGTTCTAACCTGTACACTTGGAGGTACTGATGTTACCGATTGTTCTGTTCAAGATGGGACAATCAGTGCCTTAGGTATGGGGGGAAGTTCTCCTTATAGTTATTCCATTGATGGTGGTATGGCCCAATCAAATCCTCTATTTGAAAATCTTACAGCTGGAACACATACTGTTCAGGTTACCGACGCGAATGGATGTACAAGTATTTGTGAGATGACCTTGTCAGCACCGATGGTGCCTGGTTGCCAAATAACTGATTTTGAAAATATTTCTTGTAGCAATGGAAATGATGGGAGTATTAGATTGGCTGGATTTGGGGGAACTGCTCCTTATGAATATAGTCTTGATAATATATCTTATCAAAGTTCAAATACTTTTACTGGATTAACTGCTGGAATTCATACCATATATGTTAGAAATTCTTCCAGTCCTATGTGCATCAGTACCTGTAGTAGAGAATTAACGGAACCGACCGAACTTATTTGTCAACATTCAAAGACAGATGTCAGTTGTAACAGTGGTGAAGATGCGAGTATTTCAGTAAATGCGACCGGTGGAGTCACTCCTTATGAATACAGTTTAAATGGAGGAGCATGGCAACCAGGTTTTGAATTTGAAAACTTAGAGGCTGGTGCTTACGCTGTAATTGTAAGAGATGCCAATGACTGCACAAGTCTTTGTCAAGTTGTTATAAATGAGCCTAGTGCTGTCTCATGCAGTATTGTGAGTTCTGATGCCTTTTGTAAAGATTCAGCGACTGGAATGCTTGTTGTTTCTGCCACAGGTGGTGTAGGAAATTTTGAATATAGCATTGACAATGGCCCATGGCAAATAAGCAATCAATTTACAATGTTGGCTGCTGGAAGTTATACGGTAACAACAAGAGATGAAAACTTCTGTACCTCACAATGTGTAACAAGCATTAGCGAGCCGGCAGTTTTAAGCTGCGAATTAAGCGGCACTGATGTTACGAATTGTGAAGTCGAGGATGGAACGATTAACGTTTCAGTTATGGGAGGGACGGCACCTTATGTTTATGCAATTAATGGAGGAAGCTCTCAGAATTCAGCCACTTTTACAGACTTAATATCAGGTGGTCATACGGTCATTGTCACAGATGTTAATGGATGCGAAACGAACTGTAGTTTGACCCTAACTGTACCAGCAGCACCGACCTGTCAGATTACTTCATTTGAGCATATTGACTGTAAAAATGAAGCGACGGGAAGTATAACGGTTATTGGTTCTGGCGAGAATCCCCCCTATGAATATAGTATGGATAATAGCAACTTTCAATCTTCAGGCACCTTCTCGGGTTTGTCCGCAGGTGTGCAAGTTATCTATGTGAGAAATGTAGATAGTCCAGCATGTATTTCTATGTGTTCCATGGAGCTACTTGAGCCGACACTACTTGTTTGCGATCACGTGCAGACAGATGTTACTTGTAAAGATGGATCTGATGGGCGTGTAGTCATTAATGCCACTGGAGGTGAAACGGTTTACGAGTATAGTTTAGATGGAGGTCCGTGGCAACCAAGTAATATTTTTAATAATCTGTCCGCTGGTTCATACACTGCAACGGTAAGAGATGCTAATGATTGTCTCACAACCTGCATGTTTACTATTTTAGAACCAACACAACTTGTGTGTAACTTGACTAAAACGGATGTGATCTGTAACGGTGATGGTTCGGGAAGTATCATGACTACGGCTTCAGGTGGAGTATTGCCTTATGAGTATAGTTTAGATAATGGACCATATCAGTCAGGTGGTGCTTTCGCAAATGTAGCAGGAGGCATGCACTCCGTAACTATACGAGACGCACATAATTGTTTGGCCACATGTTCTATTACAGTCGCAGAACCGATTGCCTTGACTTGCTCCATTGAATATGTAATAAATGAGTCTTGCGCATTTAACGATGGCGAAATTTCAATAAATCCAGACGGAGGAGTTTTACCTTATACTTTTAGTATAGATGGTGGAATTGTGTATCAATCTGAGATGATTTTTTCAGGATTGACACACGGTATTTATACCATAGAAATGCTCGATGGTAATGGTTGTTCGACAGAATGTGAAGTAACCGTACTGCCGGACTGCTTTGATCTTGCTCTTGAAAAATCCTTAGTCACTGATCCTCCTCATGAGTATGGTCAGTATGTTGTTTTCGAAATACAAGTAGAGAATCAAGGAAACATAGATGCGACAGATGTAGAAATTACAGAGCATATTCCTTGTGGATTTACCTACGAGCCTGGACGATTAATTAATCTAGCAAACGATTGGAGTCCGCTCGCTACGAGTTTCCCAATGACTATGATTGAAGACCTTGATCAAGGAGAAATTGTAAGCTTAGAGATAGAACTTAAAGTAGAAGAATGCATAACGCCTAACGGATATCTGAATGTTGCAGAGATTTCTAGCGCAGAAGATGATAATGGAGATGAAATAGACGATGTGGATAGTGATCCAGATTATAATCCAGACAATGATCCTGAATCTGAAGACGATCATGATACTGAATTGTTGCCTATTTATGATCCATCTCTCATAAAAGTATTGGCAACTTCGCCACCATTTAACTATGGTGACATACTAGAGTTCACCATTAAAATTTGTAATCAAAATTCCAATGAGATTACTAATGTGAGCATTGTAGATTATATGCCTTCCGGTTATTCCTTTGACCCAGGCCTAAATACTGGTTGGTCATTGATGGTAGGAAATACGCTCAGCTATCTGTATGATTCCACAGTCCTCAATGGAGGCGATTGTGTCGATGTTCCATTGTTCTTGAAATTAGAAATGAGCGCAGGCCATAATGCCTGGAGAAATGTAGCGGAGATCAATTCTTTTACAGATGAAAATGCAAACCCACAGTCAGACACTGATGCGGAAAATGATGCCGACCCAGGAAATGATGGGACTATGGAAGATAACCTCGCGGATAACACCAATGACGATGAAGATGATAGTGACTTTGAAAACATTGAGGTGGTCGATTTGGCACTAGCCAAAACTACGACTGCTATCGGCCCTTTCCATTATGGTGACGCCATAAGCTTTGATGTCGAATTGATAAATCAAGGAAATGGGGATGCTTATAATATCCTAGTCAATGATTTCATTCCTTGTGGTTATATGTATTCATCCGTCAATGATCTCGATTGGTCTTACAGCCCAGGAACTGGAATTGCTTCCACAAGTTATGCTGGACCTCTTGCCGCGGGGACGAGTGTTACAATTAACCTTATTTTAGAGGTGCAGGCATGTGCCGATGCTCCTGAAGAAGCTTGGTTGAATATTTCTGAAATTCAAACCTTTGAGGATGAGAATGGACAGCCATGTCCAGATAAGGATATTGATAGTACACCTGACAACGATCCTGAAAATGATTCTATCGAAGATGATATAGTAGATAACAGTGGGGGAGATGAAGACGATCATGATATGGAAGAAATTAGAGTCTTTGATCTAGCCCAGATAAAGAAGATTGTCACCCCAATGCCTTACGCATACAGTGACCTTATAGAGTATTCAATCTGCGTTGTTAATCAAGGAAATGTATCGGCAAGTAATGTCACCATAACAGATTATTTACCGGAAGGCCTTGGTTTTGATTCAGCGCAGAATTCTGGCTGGACTGAAAGTGTGACGGATATTATAGATTATAACATTAGTGGTCCTTTGGCTAGTGGCGACACTATTTGTATCCCAGTATTCTTAGAAATTGATATGACCATGGGTGGTGGAAACGACCATACCAATGTAAGCGAAATAACATCTGCCATTGATGAGAATGGTGACGCAGGAGAGGATGCCGATAGCACTGCGGATAATGATCCTGATAATGATGGAACGGTGGATGATGATAGCTATCATGATGAACAAGATGATCATGACATTGCTGACTTGATGGTAGTAGATGTTGCCCTAATTAAAACAACAACAACCCTAAGTCCATATGCATACGGAGACCAAATAACCTTTGATATAGAAGTGTTCAATCAAGGAAATATTGACCTGTATAATATAGTAGTGAATGATTTTATTCCTTGCGGATACACTTACCTTCCCGTAAATGATTCAGTGTGGAGCTATGATGGCTTAGGAATTGCTACAACTACTATTTCGGGCGTTTTAGCTGCAGGTTCCAGTGAAACGGTTTCGATCTTGTTAGAGTTGAGGGAATGTGTAACTAAGGATGCTTGGAGAAATATTTCTGAAGTGGAGTCTTTTGAGGATGTTGATGGAGGTGATCTCACAGACAGTGATGTAGATTCAGACAGTGACAACGATCCAACCAACGATGGTGACATGGAGGATGATGAAACAAGTGGAGAAAATGGGGATGAAGACGATAGTGATTTTGAAACCATAATGGTATATGACCTAGCGCAGATTAAGAAATTAGTTTCAACGGGACCATTTGAATATGGAGATGTATTAGAATATGAAATCTGTGTGGTTAATCAAGGGAATGTAGATGCTGAATTTATAGAATTGACCGATCATTTGCCGGAAGGCTTATCTTTCGCTTCCGCAAATAATAGTGGATGGGATGAAGTAAATGCTCCTATCTATACCTATGAAATTATAAATACGCTCGCTGCTTCAGATACAATCTGCATAAGTATTTTTGCAACCCTCGAAATGACCGCGGGTGGTTCTGGAAATTATAGTAATATTTCTGAAATAAGTGCAGACGATGGAGATGATGCAGATAGTGAAGGAGATGACGATCCAGACAATGATGGAGAGGTTGACGATGATTCATACCACGATGAACAAGACGATCATGATATAGAAACGCTAGAAGTTTTTGATCTTGCTTTACGTAAAACAATTTACAATCAGGAAGATCCAACAAGCTTTCAAGAAGGAGATCAGATTCAATTTCTAATAGAAGTATTTAATCAGGGAAATGTTGATGCTTACAATATTAAAGTATGTGATCACATTCCAGCAGGTTTCACCTATGACCCAAGTCAAAACATTAACTGGACAGGTGTAGCGCCTACGCCGAATACAATCTGTACAACGATTGAAGGTCCAGTTGAACCTGGCTATAATTTTCAGCTGGGAGTAATTTTAGAAATCAACAATCTAGGCTTAGCTGCCAACTACGATGATTATACAAATTATGCGGAAATAACTAGTTCAGAAAATGAAGAAGGTGAACCAATCGAGGACATCGATAGCGACGCCGATAATGATCCTACCAATGATGATTCAATGGATGACGCCATTGATAATGAAAATGATGAAGACGATCATGATCTAGCCTTACCACAATTTATGGATTTAGCGCTGAAGAAAGAATTGGCTTTTGAATACACGACGGTGTTGCCGGGAGATATCATTGTATACAACTTAACCGTTTATAATCAAGGAACCATAGATGCTTACAATGTTGAGCTTATAGAATACTCACCTCCGGGATTAATATTGAGTGGAACAGATGGTAATGGCTGGTCTGGTCTGGGACCTAATTATACCAATTTAATTCCAGGGCCTATTGCTCTTGGCGATAGTGTTGTCGTCCAAATTGAAATGGAGGTGCAAGCATTTATGAATGAGGGAGATTATGTGAACTCAGCGGAGATTAGTGGGCAAGAAGATGTAAATGGAAATACGCCACTTGACTTTGATAGTACCCCAGATAATGACAATAGCAATGATGGTGATGTGACAGACAATGCGATCGATGGAGAGAATGGCGATGAAGATGATAGCGATCATGAAGCCTTGGTTGTTGTCGATCTAGCCTTAGTGAAAACAGTAAAAAGCATCGAGCCAGTGAATGTTGGAGATGATGTATGCTTTACGATTGAAGTATTTAATCAAGGAAATATTCCAGTCTCAAATGTTCTGATCAACGATTATATTCCAAGTGGATTCTTGTTGAGT
>ENA-ORXT01001194-ORXT01001194.1-marine-metagenome-genome-assembly--contig:-NODE-1194-length-36182-cov-37.192134_pt1 | contig 36182 bp, 38 predicted proteins | sample MGYA00237868_ERZ511482 | MGnify/ENA metagenome assembly ERZ511482 | reverse complement strand
TCTGCGCGCTTGGAGGGACTCGAACCCCCAACCTCCTGATCCGTAGTCAGGTGCTCTATCCAATTGGGCGACAAGCGCAGGCCGCACATGTTAGCCCGGAATTGCCGAGCTGCAATGTGCCTTTTGTCGCCCGAACGAAAGAACCGCAATCAGTCAGCGGGCTTTTCCGAACCGCGAATGAGCTTGCTGCAGGAGTTGTGAGCCCCAGCGAGCAATTCGGTTGACGAGGAGCCAGCCGGGGCGCACGAGTGGCGGGCTTAATGCGGCAGGGTTCGAACCGTAAGTGGGCTTGCTGCCGGGAGTTGTGAGCCTCCGGCGAGCAACTCGGTTAATGAGGACTTCGTCAGAAGTTCGAGTGGCGGGCTTAATGCGGCAGGGTTCGAACCGTAAGTGGGCTTGCTGCCGGGAGTTGTGAGCCCCCGGCGAGCAACTCGGTTAATGAGGACTTCGTCAGAAGTTCGAATGGCGGAGAGAGAGGGATTCGAACCCTCGAACGGGTTACCCCGTTACATCCTTAGCAGGGATGCGCCTTCAACCTGACTCGGCCACCTCTCCGGAACGAAATGCTGCACGCAGCAAATCGAATCGCAACTTTACCGGTCAAATCAACACTTGCGCTCGGTAGTATCGTCGGCGGAAGGATGGCAGAGCGGACGATTGCGTTAGTCTTGAAAACTAATGGGCCTTCACGGGTCCCGGGGGTTCGAATCCCCCTCCTTCCGCCACTCGTGTTCTGGTTAGCACGTTAAAGAACCCCTCGTCTTGAGACGAGGGGTTCTTTCCGTTCTCACCGGGTGGACAACTGCGGGTGACAACCCCTCCGACCATGCCGATTGCGTCGCAGCCTCATGGGTCGAGGTTCGGCGCCGATAGTGATGGTGAAACGAGATTCGTGACAACAACTCGTGATCGGAATTGAGCGTGAGCGACACCGACAAGCCCATCAAAACCCGCAAAGCCAACGTCGGCAGCGACCCGACCAAGGGATCGCGTGTCAAGCTCTGGCAAATCGGTCTTTACGCACTTGCGATCGGAGCCAGCGTGATCCTGGTACTCGTCAACATCGCAATGATTCTGGGCGGCGCATTCTCGCCGATACTGGCCGTTATTGCGTTGCTGATCATCGGGCTCTCGTGGGGCCTCGTCGTGGCCAAAGACGACGGTTTCGAGGGTCCCGCAGGCCTCAAGATCGCCGGCGCGGAACCGGCGCTTCGTGACTTCGTCTCGCTTGTCGCTGATCAGGTAGAAGCTCCGATGCCCGACGAGATCTACCTCGTTGCCGAAGCAGATCTGGCGCTCACCGACGCAACCAAGTTCTTTGGCCTGAAGGTCGACAAGACCGGGTTGAGCATAGGCATGCCCCTGATGCGAGGGTTCTCTCGACAAGAGTTTGCGGCGCTACTCGCACACGAGCTGGCACACCGCACCGAGACCGACGTTGCGCACGGCCCCCGAGCGATCCGTGCGCTGCAAGCTGCGCACGACCTCATAGCGGTCGAGCGCAAAGGATTCGTCAACGGCATTTACGGTTCTTATGCCCGCAAGATGTTCCGCAGCGTGGGTGGGGTCGGTGTTGCTCAGGAAGAAGCAGCCGACCGGCTCGCCGCCCAGGCATTCGGCACGGTCGCGCTTGTCAGTGCGCTCGAACGCTACGACGATGTGGTGGCGGCCTTCGATCAGATGCTGCGCGACTACGTGGTGCCGGCGTTGCAGTCGGGGTCGCATCCGGCCGAGCTGTTCGAAGGGTTCGGCGAGCTGCTCAACTCCAGCGCTCGCGCCGACGCCCGAATCGGCGACGTCGAACGTCGCCACGCAAGAGAGCGCAACGAGTTCGAGCTACACCGCACCCCCGCCGAACGACTAGCGACCATCAGGCAATGGCCGGCCTGCGAACCTGCTCACAAACTCGACGGAGGCGACGCGCCGGCACACACGCTGCTCGATGAGAGTGAGAAGTCGGCGGTGATTGTCGTGGGCACGTGGTCATCGACGCTGGTGACTGACCGTACAGAGGCTCGCACCTGGCAGGAACTGGCCGACGAGGTCTACTCGGTCAGGACCCATCACATTGCGTCTTCACCTTTCGACGACGAAGGCGAAGACGAAAAACACGTTGACCCAACCAGCCGATTCGACCAGGCACTTGCGTGGGCTGCGGCCGCCGACTGGGATCGTGTCGACGAAACCATCGCCAAGCCGCTCAAAAAGTTCGATGAGGGCATCGAGCGCCGCGCCGAGTGGGCTCGATGCGTGGTGGTCGAGGCCGCAGCGGCGAACCCGGGTTTTCACTGGCAACACAGCTGGGACGGCCCGCCACTGCTGGTCGATCCTGCGGGCCGGGCATTCAATCCTGCTGTCGCTGTCGAGGCACTCATAGCGGGCGATTCTGACGCCGCCCGATCGGCAATGCCTGCCGTCGCACATCGCTAGCCAACACGGTGTGCCGCCTCGGCACCGCAGCTCGGTGTCTACAGCTCTGTGTCTACAGCTCTGTGTCTACCTGGGCTGGTCGACGAGCTGGATTGGTCGGGGCGGTCGTCGAAGCTGCGAACGACCAGGTAGCTCAGGCTGAACAATCCCCACCAGAACATGATTGCGCCCAGCGAGTTTGCGAACGCATAGGCGGCTCGTCGAGCAAATGCGTCGCCCTCGAGGTTTGCGAGTCCGAACCCAAACACGATGCCGCCAGCAACCAGCCCGCCGTAGAGCGGCATCCCCTCGAGCTCTCGCATCGGTGCGCGCTCGAACGAGAGCGCCCCCACCAACAACACCGCAACCCATACCACAATCGCCCACAAGAAAGGTGTTGTGGTCAACCCTCGGTCAGCGATGGCCTCGGGCCGAAGCCGCTCAGCCACCAAGCCAGCCACGAGTAGCGCCACTGCCAGCGCCGACGCTTGTCGCAGGGCAAACCCGACCCGCTCGGTCACCGACCTGTTCGCGGCCGCAGCGCCGTTGCTGATCTCAGTCATCGATCTGATTCCGGAGGTCCTGAAGCCAACTCTCGGCTGAACGCCACATGGCGTTTGCTTCGGCCCGAACCTCGGTTGAACCCGAACCCACAGCTGGATACGAACCAAGAAACTTGACCTCGGCCTGCTTGGCCATGATGTTCTTGAGCGCGTCGGCGACCACCTCGTCGGCGATGTGGCCGTCGAGGTCCATGATGAAGCAGTAGTCGCCCAGGCTCTTTTTCGTCGGGCGGCTCTCGAGCTTCGACAGGTTGATCTGGCGGGCTGAAAATTCCTGCAGGATCGACAGCAACGAGCCCGGCCGGTCATCGCGCTGGAAGATCACGATCGACGTCTTGTCGTTGCCCGTGATCTTGGGAACGCCCTGGCGTGCGACTGTCACGAAGCGAGTCTGGTTGTCCTTGGTGTCTTCGATGCTGGTAGCCAGCTTGTTCAGGCCATAGATAGAGCCAGCCAGGCTGTTGCCAATGGCAGCCACAGTTGGATCTTGGGCCTTTGCCACCAGTTCGACCGCATCGGCAGTTGAGTTGGCGGCCGAGTGACGGGCGCTCGGTAAGTGCTCACGTAGCCACACCCGGCACTGGGCAATGGCATGGGGAAACGACACCACGGTCTCGATCGTTTCGAGCGTGGCGCCGGGTGCCACCAACAACTCCATCGAGATCGGTATGACCACCTCGCGCTGAATGAGAAGCTGCGATGAGAATGCGAGCGTGTCAATCGTGGCATTGACGGTGCCTTCGATGCTGTTCTCGATTGCAGCGAACCCGAGATCGAGTTCGCCGGCCTCGACCGCGTTGAGTACCGCAGGCATCGAGGTGAACAACTGACCGCTGCATGCCGCAAGGTCCGGTTCAGACAGGACCGCCTGTTCGGTGAAGGTGCCATGCGGGCCGAGGTAGCCGATGGTGCGGGTCGAAGTCACGGCGTCACTCTAGTCGCCACACCCCCACACGTTTCTGACGATTTTGGTCTGATAGGTAAACCGAAATCGTCAGAAACGTAGAGTGGGGGTATGTCGAATGTGTACTTCAAACAACTGCTATCTGGCCGAGACTTTGCGACCGACGACCAGATCGCGCGCCAAATGCGCAACTTCTGCTACCTGGTCGGCGACCCCGAAACCGGCAAAGCCGTTGTGGTCGATCCCGCCTACAACGTCGACGATCTGGTCGAGATCGCCGAGGCCGACGGGATGGAAATCGTGGGTGCACTCGCCACCCACTACCACGCCGATCATGTTGGCGGTTCCATGATGGGCTACAAGCTCGACGGCATTGCCGAGCTGTTGACCAAAGTGCAAATACCGGTACACGTGCAGAAAGCCGAGGCGGAGTTCGTTCGCAAAGTCACCGGTGTCACCGACGAAGATCTGGTGATCCACGACGGCAGCGACACCATGATGGTCGGCAGCATTCCCATCGAACTGATTCACACCCCGGGTCATACGCCGGGCAGCCAAACATTCCTGGTCGACAATCATTTCTTGGGTGGCGACACACTCTTCATCGAGGGATGCGGGCGTACCGATCTTCCGGGCGGCGACCCAGCAGAGCTCTACACCACGCTTACGCAGCGCTTGGCCCATGTGCCCGGCGAAGCGGTTCTGTTTCCTGGCCATCTGTACTCGCCCGAGTCGTCGCAGTCGATGGCCAAAACCCGGCAGTACAACTACGTATTTGCGCCGAAAAGCGCTGAGCAGTGGCTCACGATGTTTGGCCAATAGTGGGGTATTTTGCCGCCGCAACGTCAGTGGCGACCGTCGTGTTCGGCCCGCGGTAGCCGTGTCCGGTAAATGTCGTACCCTTAATTGGGCTAGGGGGTAGATCCACCCATTTGATGAGCCGGATCCTTGTCCCACAATCGAAGGTGCCGACAGGGAGCACAATGGTTATGCAGACACTTCAACACGAACTCGATACAGCGCCTACCGGACCGGTGCCAGACGTGCCGGCACTTCGCAGGATCGTTGCCGATCAAGCCGCAGCCCACGCCGAAGAGGTTCGCCTGCTTCGCCAACGCGTCGCAGTCCTCGAGGATGCGCTTGCCGCTGCAACCGCTGGCCGAACAGGTGCAGCTGCATCGTCGCTCAGCTCGGACCGCTCGGCTGGACGAAGCGTCGCTCGCAAATTCGACCATGCTGGCGCCCCAGCTGTTGTTGCAGTGGTGGCCCCTCAACCAGCCTGTGCGAGCAAAGTTACCCCGACGAACGACTCACCCGACCAAGGATTTGCCCAAGCGTGGCGTGAAATCGGAGAAATCTCGTTTGAAGAGCGGGTCGCCGAAAAAGCCTTCTTCCAAGCAAGTTCGATAGACCAGCCATCGCGAAAGTGGCTCCTCGACAACTAACCGTCAGGATCCATCGCAGCGAAATCCGCTCAATTGGGCGGATTTTGCGCGTTTTCGGCGCGCCACATGTCTGAAATCCAGACTTTGGCGTCGAAGTTTGCAAGACTGAGGAAGTTCAACAGCGGACACGCAAAAAAGCGGACCATATTCTTTAGGGGACCATCACATGGACTTCAGCAAACTCAGCACCAACAACATGATCGCGGGCGGCGGGGGGGTGCTCGCGCTCATATCGCTCTTCCTGCCGTGGTACAGCGTCGACTTCGGCTTCGGAGCTGGCAGCGTGAGTGCAAATGCATTCGATGCTGGCTTCTTTGCCTGGGCTGGCTGCTTGCTTGCACTTGCCGGTGGCGTCATTGTTGCCCTCAAGGCGATGGACGTGACCGATGTCAAAGTCGGTGGCCTCGCCGCAGAGCAGTTCGCCATGATTCTCGCGGGTCTTGGCGTCGTGTTCGTCATCTTGAAGCTGCTCGTGGACAGTAGCTTTGTGTCATGGGGCCTCTTCGTTGGTCTCATCGCAGCAGGCGCCGCGGCAGCCGGTGCCTTCCTGTCGGGCAAAGATGTTGGCATTGGCCTGCCAAGTGCCGACGATTTCAGTGGTGGCGGTGGCGGCGACAGCACCGGCGGGGGCACCTCGACCTTCTAAAGCTTGTACGATTTTCGTCACAACGCGCCGCAAGGGCGCGAAAGGCGTCTACGTTACGCACCTTCAAGCGGCCGGGCCACGTCGGGTCCCGGCCGCTTGTCTCTTCTCCACGGTGTCTCTTTCAGAGATGCCTTCACGGCTGATGACCCAGCGCACGGGAACTCAGGCTGGCGGCAGTGACCGGCGTTCGGTGCCAATGCGAGATGCCCCGACATCGGCCGATGCGCCCGCTCGCCGCCCACGCGAGAACGCCACGCCGTCGAGACGCCCGGTAGACCGGCGCGAGCGACTAACGTTGAAGTTGTCGCCGACGTACTCGTCGACTGCGTGCGCAGCCAGTACGAGGGCCTGCTCGGCCGCCTGGCTGACGACGGCCTGGGTGTGGCCAGATTGGCGCAGCCGGTCAGCGACCTCGATCGCAAAGCCCCGCAGAAAGCTACGCCGTTGCACGACGGGGGTTCCCCAAGTCGCCGCCGGGTCCAGCTCGCCGAGCCTCTTGACGGCTTGCAGTTCGAGCGACGCCGCCACCAGCCGCACCAGCTGACGATCTTGCTCGCGTCCAATCAGCGTGAGATCGCTGACTTTGGAGCTGCCATGAGCAGACAGCGTCAGCACTTGGCAACGGTTGGCGTTGGCCACTGCGCTCCAGATCAGCGACCGCTCTTTGGTGTAGGTGCCTTTCATGGCGATCGTGTCATGACCGATCGAGGTGGGATCTGCGCCGACAAGGCGCGCCTGGTCGATGGCGTGGTCGTTGATGAGTTGCTGCGCTTTGGCCATAAAGGCATCGGCCTCGGCCGGGAATGGCGAAGACTCGGCCTTGGCGATAAGCGCTTGCACTCGGTTGATGATGCTGTCCACAGAAACTGCTTTCGAATAATTCCAAGGGGAAGCACCACGAACTTACAGCCCCCGTGCGACATGGGAGGCCGGTGTACGGTAACCAGGCGCGATGCGCAAGGGGGAGAGATAGAGTGATGCCGCTCATGTCCGAGCGTCACGCGCGAGTGGCGGAATTGGCAGACGCGCAGGCTTCAGGTGCCTGTGTCCTTAGGGATGTGGGGGTTCAAGTCCCCCCTCGCGCACAACACGCACACCCTGCCCTTCGGCGGGGTGTGCCTGCTTTTCACGACCGATTTCCAACCATCGATCGGTGGCCGATTTGGTTGCCAGCGCCCAAGTGTCGTATCAACCACCTATGTCACCACCGGTAGTCACCTCCCATGTCGTCGTCGATGGCGACGAAGACCAACGCACGATCTCCATCATCACCCTCGACGACGGCAAGGCCAACGCTTTGTCCTCGCCCACGATTGCAGCTGTACGCGCCGCACTCACAGGAGCCGAGGCGGACCCCACATGCGTCGCGGCAGTGATCACCGGCAGGCCAGGTCGCTTCTCGGCGGGCTTCGATCTCAGCGTGATGCAAGCGGGCGATCGTACGGCAGTGACCGCAATGGTCGCCGACGGTGGCGAGCTGGTACGACACATCTATGGCGCTGCGATACCGGTCGTTGTTGCCTGCACTGGTCATGCGCTTGCTGCCGGTGCGCTCGTGTTGCTCGCTGCCGATGTTCGAGTCGGCGCCGATGGCCCGTTCAAGGTCGGTCTCAATGAAGTCGCGATCGGCATGACGTTGCCAAATTGGGCGTACACGATCGCTCGCGAGCGGCTCAGCAAACGTCATCTTCAACGTGCGGTCGTCAACGCTCGACTCACGGACCCGGCCGCCGCAGTTGACGTGGGTTTCCTCGACCGGGTGGTGCCCGAGGCCGATGTTCTCTCGGTTGCACTCAAAGAGGCCGCGATCCTGGCCGGTCTCGATCGCAAAGCCTACGGACGCATGATGGGCGAGTTTCGAGGCGCAACGCTGGTAGCGATGGCTGACCAGATCGCCGCTGACCGCGCCGCGTAGTAGTGTCGCGACCGTGGTATTGCGGAACTTTGAACGGCGGCTCGAGCACCTAGTCGAAGGCACGTTTGCCCGTGTCTTCAAGAGTGGCTTGAACCCCATAGAAATTGGTCGACGCATCGTGCGCGAGATCGACGCCAACCAGTCGGTCGGTGTCGACGGAGCAGTCGCAGTACCAAATCACTATTGGGTCTACATCTCAAGCGCAGACCACGAACGATTCGGCGAGGTCGAAACGCCGCTCACCAACGAACTGATCGGCGCGGCCCGCACCCATATCGCCGACGAAGGGTACCGAGTGCTCGGGCCGGTGTCGGTCGTGCTCGTCGAAGCTCCCGACTATCCCGAAGGCACACTGCAGGTGCAAGCGCAGTGGCGCGAAGGTGTTACCGCGCCAACGACCGCCGAACTGGTCATGGAGACCGGCGAACGCTTCTCGCTCGGCGAGGGCACGTTCTCGGTCGGACGACTGCCCGGTTGCTCGCTGATCCTCAGCGACGAGAACGTCAGCCGCAATCACGCCACCATCGAACGCAGCGCGACCGGCTGGGTTCTTCATGACATCGGGTCAACCAACGGCACCACCGTCAACGGCGCGTCGGTGATTCAGACAAATCTGCAGAGTGGCGACAAGATCGTCTTCGGTGCGACACCGGCCACATTCGAGGCTCACTGACCTTGCCGCTCGTCGCAATCGCACTACGCTCGCCACACCGTGTCTGAACCGCTGCTTAACGTGATGAAGGTCATGCTGCTTGCTGGCCTGTATCTCTTTTTCGTGCGCGTGCTGTGGTCGGTGTTCAGCGAATTGCGCGACCCACGAACCGTCGCCCGCAAACGGGCAAAGGCCGCTGGCTCATCTACCAGCGCAACGCGCGCGACCACTCGACGAGCTGCCTCAGCGGCACCTCAGGCACCAAGCCAACCGGGGTACGCCCCTGCGACGGAGCCCGCTCATGGAGGCGTGGCTGTCGCGGCTGCCCGTGGTCAGCTGGTCATCATTGAACCCGCGCAACTTGCGGGCACGGGCTATACGTTGGGCCGCGAGATAACGCTTGGGCGAGCGAACACCAATGGCATCGTCCTCAACGACACCTATGTCTCTACGGTGCACGCCCGCATCTTCCATACCAACGGCACCTACTTCATCGAAGACCTCGCTTCTCGCAACGGAAGCTCGTTGAATGAGCAGGCTCTAGTTGCCACGACCGCCCTGGTGCCTGGCGACCGCGTTCAGCTCGGCGGCGTAACAATGGAGTTTCAGTAGTGTTTGGCTTTCGGTTAGGAGCTGCCACCAACGTCGGCCGCCAACGCGACGTCAACCAAGACAGCTACGCCACCGCACCCGGTTTGGCGGTTGTCGCCGACGGTATGGGTGGTCATCGCGGCGGCGAGGTCGCCAGTGCAATCGCCGCTAACGAGATGATCAGCCGATTCAGCGCTCCCGAACTCGACATGTTGGTGACCGGCGTCGAGCAAGCCAACAAACGAATTCTCGACGAAGCTGCAGCCGATCCGAACCTGCACGGCATGGGCACCACTGTGGTGGCGCTCGGGCTGGTCGAGTCCGACGAGGGCATAGCGCTCGGTGCCGTCAACGTTGGTGATAGCCGTATGTACCGACTCACCGGCAATGTGCTCGAACAGTTGACCGAAGACCACAGTTTGGTCGAAGCTCTAGTGCGCGAAGGCCGTATAACTGCGGCCGAAGCCGAAGTCCATCCTCAGCGCAACATCGTGACCCGAGCTCTGGGAGTGGTCGAACACGTCGAGGTCGACTGGTTCAACTTCACCCCCAAGATCGGCGATCGCTACTTGCTCTGTAGCGATGGCCTGTTCAACGAGGTCGATGCCCATGGCATCGCCACCATTCTTGCCACCGAACCCGATCCCCAAGTCGCAACCGAAAAGCTCATCGAGGCGGCGAACCAGGGCGGCGGGCGCGACAACATCACGACCGTGATTGCCGACATCGTTGCAGCCGACGACGCCTCCATGCCCCAAAACCGTGAGATGCTGGCCAATCGTGTTGACCCAGCAGACGCAAGTGGCGAGCCAACCAATGAGATTCAGGCCGTCGACCCCGACCGCGAATCCGACGAGGACGCCGACGAGGACACAGCCGATACCACCGACTCGGATTCGCACGACGCCGGTACCAAAGGCGCCGGTTCAGAAGAAGCAGCGCCGAAGCAGCGCTGGTCGTGGCGCCGTTAGGGCTTCGCCCCTCAACTACCGATGAAGGCATTCTTTGTCGGACGACATCGCCGCAATAGCGAACTCGTCCTCATCATCTTGGGGGGCTTGGTCACCACTGGCGCCTACATTCTGGCAACGGTTGGGCGGTTGTCGGAGATCCCTGCGAATGCAGCACCGTTCTTGGGTGTGGTGATTGGCTTGTTCGTCGCCGCCCACTTTGTCACTCGCTTTCTTGCGCCCGAAGCCGACGGGCTCCTTCTGCCGCTTGCCGGTCTACTCAACGGGCTGGGCTACGTGTTCATCGCCCGACTCGACGTCGATCTCGCATCGCAGGACTCCGGCAGCGACCTGGCTGCCCAGCAGGCGCTCTGGACCTTTCTCGGGGTCGGCTTGTACTCGCTCACCCTGCTCGTGGTGCGCCGCAGCCGCGATCTCGAACAGTTTCGCTACATCCTACTGTTTGCTGGTTTGGGGCTGCTGCTGATGCCGATGATGCCCATCATTGGCCAGACGGTCAACGGGTCACGAATTTGGGTGCGGGTTGGCCCCGTGAACTTTCAGCCGGGCGAGTTCGCCAAGGTTGCGTTGGCGATCTTTTTCGCCAGTTACCTGGTCGACAAGCGTGAGCTCTTCCAGGCCGGCACGTGGAAGGTCGGTCCGTTTCGGTTACCTGAACCAAAACATGTTGCGCCGGTGGTGCTGGCGTGGGGCGCCTCGCTGCTGGTGATGATCTCGCAGAAAGACCTGGGCACGTCGCTGCTGTTCTTCATGCTGTTCTTGATCATGTTGTGGGTCGCCACGGAACGTTTGGTGTATCTGCTGAGCGGCTTGGCGTTGTTCATGGCGGGCGCCTACGTCGCCTGGACCCGGTTCGGCCACGTGCAAGTCCGGGTGTCAGCATGGCTCAATCCGTGGGACGACCCTCTGGGCGGCGGCTATCAGGTCGTCGAAGCACAGTTCGGGCTGGCCAATGGCGGTATCACCGGTACAGGTCCGGGCCGGGGTTACCCGCAGCGAGTGCCCGCTGCGTCGACCGACTTCATCTTCTCGACAATCGGCGAAGAGCTCGGTCTGCTGGGTGCCTCGGCAGTACTAATCGCGTTTGTGCTCATGATTGGATCGGGACTGCGCGCCGCGCTTGGCGCCCGCCGCCCATTTTCGAAGCTGCTGGCGACCGGACTCACCGGCCTCCTCGGTGTGCAAGCTTTCATTATCATCGCCGGCGTCACCCGGGTGCTTCCGCTCACTGGTGTGACGTTGCCGTTTGTGAGCTACGGAGGTTCGTCGTTACTGGCGAACTACGCCATCTTGGCCATCGTCATGCGTATCAGCGACGAGCAAACCAATCGCCCGGCCGACGCACCTACAGCCGGACGATTACGGACGAAGGTGCACGCGTGAACCGCCAAATCCGTCAGCTCGGCGTCGCCATGCTGCTGCTGTTCTCGCTGCTGTTCGCCCGCTTGAACTGGGTCCAGGTCTTCGCCGCAGAGCAGCTGACTGCTGACCCGCTCAATACTCGTCGGGTTGTCCGCGACTTTGGCCAACGTCGGGGCAACATCGTGACCTCTGACGGCATCGTTGTTGCCCAGTCGGTCGATGTCGAAGGGCGCTTCTCTCGCGAACGGCGTTATCCCGAGGGCCCGCTGTACTCCCATGTCACCGGATATTTTTCGTTTGAGTTCGGAGCGACCGGGGTCGAGCGCACGTACAACGATGACTTGGCAGGACACAGCGCGACTCAGCGGTTCGAGTCGTTCTTCGATTTCTTTGGCGACGGCGACGTCAGCGCCGACGTGACGTTGACGTTGGACAGCCAAATGCAACAGGCTGCCGCATCGGCCCTTGGTGAGCGGCGGGGTTCGGTTGTTGCGCTGGACCCGAGCACTGGCGAAGTCGTGGCGTTCTACAGCTGGCCGGTCTTTGACCCAAACGTTCTGAGCAACACCGACCTCGATGCCGCTCGCGCCGCCAAAGAAGCACTCGACGCCGCTGCTGGTGAGCCGCTGTTCACGAGCGCCCATCGTCAGGTCTTTCCACCAGGTTCGACCTTCAAGGTCATCACCGCTGCGTCTGGCCTGGAAAATGGCGTCGTCACTACAACCAACCCAGTGTTTCCTCAGGTTGCGAGCTATCGATTGCCGCTGACCGAAGTGTCACTTCAGAACTTCGGTGGCAGCGTCTGCGGCGGAGACCTGGCGCAATCAATGGCTCGGTCTTGCAACACGAGTTTTGCGCAACTCGGTGCTGAGTACCTGGGGCCAGATCCGATGATCGCAACCGCGGAGCGGTTCGGGTTCAACGACACACCACCGTTCGATATCCCGCTGGCGGCATCGTCTCGCTTCCCCGAAGACTTCGGAATCCAGCTCGGCCTCAGTGATCAGAATCCGCCAGCTCCCATCGTCGAGGGATCTTCACTGCTGGCCCAGGCCTCTATCGGCCAGTTCGACGTGCGTGCGACACCGCTACACATGGCGCTGGTTGCGTCGGCCATCGCCAACAACGGCGACATGATGGAGCCTCATGTGGTCGATCGAGTCAACGACGCCGACGGAGGCGCACTTCTCGAACAGGTCGACGCCAAGGTATGGCGTCAGGCAGTGGTGCCCCAAGTCGCCGATGCGCTCGCTGACTTGATGGTCGGGGTGGTCGAGACCGGTACCGCGACGCCGCTTGCGCGCGGCGGCCTGACCATCGGCGCAAAGACAGGTACGGCCGAAGTCAACGCCTTCGCCGGAAGCCAGGACAGCCATGCCTGGACCATCGCATTTGCTGGCCCGTCGAATAGTGCGCCCGAACTGGCGATCGCAGTGATTGTCGAAGCCGTTCCTGGCGGTGGTCAACAGACTGGTGGAGGCACCGCAATCCCGATTGTGGCCACCATGATCGACACGTATTTCGGCTGACAGAACACCCAGCAACAGCCGCCCGGGTGGCCCATTTTCTACGCGCATCGTGGTTCTCGTTGGGGGAAGGTCCCCCATGCCGAGATTCTCTTCGCGAAGAGCCGTAGCATTAGTGGGAATGTCTGAAGAGAGCCCCACCGTTTTCGGTGGTCGATATGAACTTCATCGCCGCTTGGCCCGCGGCGGCATGGCCGATGTCTTTGTCGCGCGCGACCAATTGTTGGGTCGCCCCGTGGCCGTCAAGGTGCTCTTCCCTGAGTACGCAACCGACCCGAAGTTTGTCGAACGCTTTCGCCGCGAAGCCCAAGCCGCAGCAAACCTGAACCACCCAAACATCGTTGCGATCTATGACTGGGGCGAAGAACTCGGCACCTACTACATCGTGATGGAGTACGTCGAAGGCCAGAGCTTGGCTCAGATATTGCGTCGCGACGGCAACCTGACGGTCGAGCAGGTGACGCGAGTAGCGCTCGATGTTGCTGCGGCGCTGGGGTTCGCCCACGATGGCGGCGTTGTGCATCGCGACGTCAAGCCCGGCAATGTGCTCGTGTCGCCCAAGGGTGAAATGAAGGTTGCCGACTTCGGCATCGCAACTGCGCTCTCGGCCAACGCCGACGCCAATTTGACCCAAACCGGTGCGGTCATGGGCACGGCGACCTACTTCTCGCCCGAGCAAGCCCAAGGTCACAAAGTCGACCATCGCAGTGATCTGTATTCGCTGGGTGTGCTGATGTACGAGATGCTCGTGGGCCAACCACCTTTTACGGGCGAGACACCGGTGTCGATCGCCTACAAGCATGTGCAAGAGTCGGTGGTGCCGGTCACCGAACATGGCGTCGACCTCCCGCCTGCACTGGCCGCGATCACCATGAAGCTGTTGTCGAAGAATCCCGACAACCGTTACCCGTCGGCCGAAGCGCTGTTGGCGGATCTGGATCGCTTTCGCCAAGGCGGCGCGGTTGGGGGCATCGTGCCGCCGGCTGGCGTGATGGTGCCGGGTCAGATGATGCCAGCAACCGGTGCCGCAATGGTCGGCTCGCCAACAGATGCTGTGCCCCCGCAGCGGCCGGCGCAACGCGTGCCGGTCACCTATCGCGAGCCACCTCGCCGGCGCGGCGGTCTAATCGCGTTTGGTGTGCTGATGAGCGGGCTGATACTGGCCGGGTTCCTGATCTTGCTGCAAGACACACTGAACAAGGCACAAGACGACGACAGTGTTGCCGAAGCTGTCCAGATCGAGACCGTCACACTGCCAGCGGTTGGTGGAAATGTCGAAGCCGATGCGCGAAGCAGGCTCGAAGCGCTTGATCTGCGGGTTGAACGCACGCTTACTGCCGACAACGACGTGGCCTCCGGCCTGGTCATCATGACGACTCCCGCTGCCGGTACCGACGTGGCGGTTGGTAGCACGGTCACACTGGTCGTGAGCTCTGGCGCCAATCTCAAGTCGGTGCCTTCGGTGACAACCAAGACCGAGAACGAAGCACAGGCTCTCATCTCTCGCGCTGGCTTCGAGCCGTCGCGCCAAGCAATCACCGATGACCGAGCGCCCGAGGGCGAGGTCGTGAGCCAAGATCCGCCAGCCGGCGCCCTGGCTGCACCCGGCTCGGTCGTGGTCTATCAGGTATCGATCGGAATCGAAGAGCGCGAGATCCCTGACGTGCAGGGCCAGGATGTCACGGCCGCGCGTGCCCTGCTCGAAGAAGCTGGCTTCATCGTGCCCGATCAACTCGAAATCGAGTTCGACGACGAGATTCCACGTGACAGGGTGATTGGTACGATCCCCGAAGCTGGCGATGCTGTCCCGCCTGGCGCGGAGATAAAGCTTGTGATCAGCCAGGGGCCCGAGGATCTGTTCTTGCCCTCGTTCTTGGGCAGCGAACCCGGACTTGCGCTGATCGAGATCGAAGAACTCGGACTTACCGCAATCGAGTTCGGACGGATCGTAAGCAACCCGAACCAGGCTGGGTTGGTCGTCGACACGATCCCTGCGCCTAATTCGTTGGTGCTACCTGGCGCACAGATACAGCTCTACATTGGCCTAATCGATCCTAATGCGCAGCCCCAAGGCGGCGTCGTCGACCCTGGCACTGGCAACGAAAGCGACCCGGGACAGGGTCAAGGCAACGACCCGGGCGATGGTCAAGGCAACGGCCAGGGCGACGGTCAAGGTAACGGCTTCAGCGACAATTAGCGGGCCAGCGTGGGCGGCCAGCGAGCGTGGTCGGGTCGGTGGTCAGCCGACGTTGGCGAGGAAGTTCTTCAACATCTGGTGACCCGAGTCGGTCAGAACCGATTCGGGGTGAAACTGCACGCCTTCGATCGGGAGCGTGCGGTGCCGCAGCCCCATGACGACGCCGTCTTCGCTGGTTGCCGTCACCTCGAGGACGTCGGGGACCGAGTCGGGCTCGACGACCAGAGAGTGATAGCGAGTTACCGTGAGTTCGGGGTCGAGACCGGCGAAGACACCCTGGCCGGAGTGGGACACGGTCGACGTCTTGCCATGCATCACTGACGGAGCACGTACGACGTCGCCTCCGAAAACCTGGCCGATGCATTGGTGCCCGAGGCAGACGCCCAGCGTGGGAATGGTGGCGCCGAGCTCCTTGATGACCTGCAGTGAAATGCCAGCATCGTCGGGCGTGCCCGGCCCAGGGCTGACCAGGATCGCGTCGGGCTGCAATTCTCGAATCTCGTCGACCGTGATCTCGTCGTGCCGGTGGATATGCAGTTCGGCGCCTAGTTCGCCCAGGTACTGGACCAGGATGTAAACGAACGAATCGTAGTTGTCGATTACCACTACACGGGGCGCCATCACGCCACTGTATTGCGATTTCGGGTAACGCAGTGAGTGGCGCCAGAGTGCCGCTCGGACCTATGTAAAGGCCGCCGGTTGCGGCACTGGGTTTGGTGGCGCTCTGAATTGACTAACCTGCAGCTATGGCAAGCCCACAAAAACGTAAGGTCCAAGGCGGTCGTGTTACCGCCAAAGGAACACAGCCCCAGGGTCACGAAGCTCCGGTGCAGCAGCCGTACAGCTCGGGCTACGTGCCCGGCAAGGTGAGTCCCGCATGGGTTCCCGTCTTGATGTTCGGCCTGCTTCTCGCCGGTGCGTTGCTGATCATCATCAACTACATGGGCTGGGTGCCAGGTGGCACCAGCAACTGGTACCTGCTCGGCGGACTGGGCCTGATCCTGGGCGGAATCGTAACCGCCACCCAATTCCACTGAACCGAGCTCAACCACAGTTCACGGAGACAGCCCGCAGCGGATGAGCGCCAGCGAATCCGAACTGCAGTGATCAGAGGGTAGCTACGCGCGGCAGTCCGCCTTCGACTCGTTACTCATCGAGTGGCGGTGCGGGCTCAATCGTCCACGATCCCGCGCGCCAAATAGCCAGGAAGCGCCAGGGAATCCGAACTACCCCTACTCGACTGGGGTCACGAGGGTCATGTCTTCGAGACAGTGTCTCGGGGGCGGTGGATCTTCGTCGGGGGCGCTGGTCATACGGGCTTCTGATCCGCAGATATCGCACCGGTACTCGAGTCTGATTTTACGCATTTCGCCAGGCGGCGGTGGCTCAGCCATGGGGGCCGAGAAGCCACCAAGCATCTTCATGCCGTACCACATGATGAACGAGAAGGCTGCGAGCGCAATCACGACCTTGAAAGCAAACCACACCCCTTCAGGCTACAACCGCACGCGACTCTGTTAGGTGCGGGCCGCACGGTTTCGCACTCGCCCTCATCGCAACCTCTAAGGTCGTTGGATGGACGAGTACAACGCAGCGATGCTGATTCTCCGGGTTGCATTCGGGCTGACTATGGCTGCGCACGGCTATGCCAAGGTGTTCCAAGGCGGCAAGCTCGCGGGCACGGCCGGGTGGTTTGACTCGATTGGTATGAAGCCAGGCGCAGTACACGCGCGACTTGCCGCTGGTACCGAGATCCTGACCGGTCTGGGTATCGCAGTTGGCCTACTCACGACATTCTCAGCGATGGGCTTCGTCTCGCTGATGCTGGTGGCGGGTTACGTTGTGCACCGCAAGAACGGCTTCTTCATCGTGAGCGAAGGTTGGGAGTACAACTTCATCATTGCGGCGACGGCAGTGGGAATTGCGATGCTGGGCCCCGGTGAGTGGTCCCTCGACAATGCCATCGGTATCGACGACAACTTGGACGGCTGGCTCGGTCTGGTCATCGCCGCCGGTGGTGGCGTCGCCGCAGGCATAGGTCAACTCACGCTCTTTTACCGCCCACCCGAACAGTGAAACGGGAGTCAGCCCCCGCTTCACTGGTGCTGGTTATGGCGCTAGCTTTGGCTCGCGTTGGCTTCCGCGAGGGCGGCTAGGAAACGGTCGTTCTCTTCGGGGGTGCCGATCGTGACCCGAATCCCTTCGCCCGCGAATGGCCGGGTGACGACGCCTCGCTTTTCGATCTCGACGTACAGATCCTGGGTGCGGACGCCGAGCGGCAGGTACACAAAGTTCGCTTGGGTAGCGGGGAACTCCCAACCAGCCTCGGTCAGCGCAGCGACGACCCGAGCCCGTTCGTTGCGCAGGTTTGCAAGCAGAGGTTCGTATTCGTCGCGCGCCGCGAGTGCGGCGAGCGCGCCTGATTGGGCCAGACCGTTGACCGCAAACGGGACAAGCACCTTGTTTACTTCGTCGACGATGGCTGGATGTGCAACCAGGTAACCAACGCGAAGGCCCGCTAGCCCATAGGCCTTGGAGAACGTGCGGCTCACAACGACGTTGCGATGATCATCCAGAAGCACGGTCGGGTCTCCAAAGCCAGGATCGACGAACTCACGGTAGGCCTCGTCGATCAACACGATCACCCGCTCAGGGATCTTGGCCACCATGGCCTGCAACGCGTCGACGGTCACGGCGGTGCCGGTTGGGTTGTTCGGTGTGGCCAACATAACAATCTTGGTGCGGTCGGTGACCGCGGCAGCTACTGCGTCGAGGTCAAATGCATGGTCGACCAAGGGCACTTGTATTGCTTCGGCACCCATGAGCTGCACGTTCACCGGGTAGGCCTCGAACGAACGCCACGGATACACCACGTTGTCACCCGGGTCAAGATAGGCCAGACAAAGCTGCTGGAGTAGGCCCACAGAACCGCATCCGACGGCCACGTGATCGAGGGAGGCGCCGACCATCTCGCCAATCGCAGTGCGCAGGTCAACCGCTAGGTGGTCGCAGTAGCGGTTCACGGCACCAGCGGCCTGGGCGATTGCGTGCACCACCGATGGCACCGGGGGGTACGGGTTCTCGTTCGACGCCAGCTTGATGGCGTTGCGAATGCCGTGCTCTTCTTCGGCCTGCTCGGCTGCTTTGCCCGGCCGATACGCCGGCATTGCCTGCACTGCTGGTCGAACGCCTCCAATACTCATTGCGCTTCCCCTTATCGTGGTTTTGCTCCGCCTCGAAACTACCCGCTCGGCCCCGCCAACGGCGCCTCCCGCAACCGGGCGCGCGTGCACCTTGGGGGTCAGACCCGGGTGTGCACGCGTGCACCTTGGGGTCTGACCCCGGCGGTGCACGCGCTTGGCTAGTTGGTGCGGTGGCTGGCGACCCAGGCCAGGAATCGGTCTTGGTCCCAGGTGTTGATCACCGAGTCCTTGGGCGCCCAGCCTCGTTGGGCCGTGAGCACGCCATATTCCATTCGGCCGAGTTCGCTGATGTGGTGGCTATCGGTGTTGATCACGAGCTTGACGCCGCGGTCGACGGCGCGACGCACCACGTCGGCGCCCGCGTCGAGTCGGTTCAGCGAGCCGTTGATCTCGAGGGCGACGTCGAAGTGAATCAACGCTTCGAGCACGATGTCGATGTCGAGTTCGATGCCGGGACGGTGCCCGATCTTGCGCCCGGTCAGGTGGCCAATAGAGTCGACTGTAGGGTCAGCAATTGCGGTCACGAGCCGCTCGGTCTGCTTCGTCACCGACTGGTCGTAGTGCGAGTGCACCGAGGCGACCGTGTAATCGAACAGCGCTCGGAAGTCGTCGTCGTAGTCGAGACCGCCGGCCGCGCCGATGTTGAGCTCGCATCCCCACAGCAGCTTCATTGCCGGATGCTCTTGTTGTATCTCGGCTATCAACCCTCGGTGCGCCAACATCTCGTCGGCGTTCGAGCCGTTGATCGCTAGATCTTCGCCGTGGTCGGTGATGGCGAGATACGCGTGACCGGCATCGGCGGCGACCTGGACCATGTCGGCCACCGACGACCGGCCATCGCCTGATTGTTCGGTGTGATAGTGAAGGTCGCCCTTGATGTCGCTCAGCTGGATGAGGTCGCCGAAGTCGCCGTCGTCGGCCGCTTCGATCTCGCCGGTCGACTCGCGCATCGGGGCGGGGATGAAGGCCAGCCCCAGTGCTTTGTAGATGTCTTCTTCGGTTTCAGATGCAACAACCTCGGTAGGTGTCTGATCCTCGGCGTCGTCGTCGGGTTTGACGAGCAGGCCGTATTCGTTGAGTAGCCAGCCGTTCTTGATGGCCCGCTGGCGCAACGCAATGTTGTGCTGTTTCGAACCGGTGAAGTACAGGGTGGCGGCACCGAAGTGCTGGGGCTCGACCGCACGTACGTCGACCTGCAAACCCGAACTTGTCAGAAACGACGTTTTGGTGTCGCCGCTGACGACGATGTCGGCGACCTCGTTGCGTTCTCGGACCGCTTCCATGACCGACACCGGATCGGTGGAAGCCACCGTGATGTCGATGTCGCCGATGGTCTCAGACATGCGTCGCAGGCTTCCGCAAAAGGCGGCGTCGGTCACCGACGGCATCTCGAGGAACGCTTCGACAAGTCGTTCGGCGAGTGGCATGGCATCGGCGATTGGAGTGCGCCGATCTTTGCCGCTCATGCCAATACGTTCGAGCGCCTTGGCGATCTTCTCTTCGCTTTTGGCACCCATACGGGGGAGCGTGCGGATCTGCTCGGCGTCGATTGCCGCTTTGAGTTGTTCGACATTGTTGATGTCCAATTCACGGCGCATTGCCTTGAGCGTCTTAGGGCCAACGCCAGGGATGCGGGTAAGTTCCGCGAACGCAGGTGGATACTCGGCGCGAAGTTCTTCGAGCTTGGTGACCTTTCCGGTTTCGACCAGTTCCTTGATCTTTGACGCCGTTGCTTTGCCCAGACCCTTGAGCTCGATCATCTCTTTCTCGGAGAGCTCGGTGATGTTTCCGGTATAAGACTCGACCGCCAATCGGGCGTTGTCGTAGGCCCGAACCTTGAACGACTGAGAACTCTCCTCGTGCAGGGTGGTCAGCGAGATCAGCTCGTTGAGCATGGCGACCACATCGCCAGTGCTGGCCATGATCAGCCGCCCTCGACGTGGTCCGGCGCGGTTGGTTCGCGACGTTTGGGTTTCGGGAGGAGCTTTTGGTCCGCGAAGTTCATGTCTCCACTCTGCCAGAATCTCGCGGTTTCTGTGGCCAGCGAGCTACCAGCTGATGCCGAGGCTGGTCAGGGGTAGAACTTTGCCAGCAACAACGAAGAGCGAAGTCTCGCTGGCTCCGGCCAGGGCACGGTTCGTTCGGCCCAACACATCACGGTAGTGGCGGCCCATCTCAGTTTCGGGATGGATGCCGAGGCCGACTTCGTTACTGATCACCACGGCGGGTCCGGTCCGGGTGGCCAGCGCCAAACCAAGCGCCTCAATGTGGCTCAGAATTGCTGGTTCGTCGTGGCCGCTGAACATCAGGTTCGAGACCAGCAGGGTGACGCAGTCCACGACAACGAGCGCGGCCGGGTCGATGGTCGTAGCATCGCTGGCCGAGAAGTCTGGAATCTCGATCAGTTGCCAGGTCGCAGGGCGTTCGGCCTGGTGGCGTTCGATCCTTGCGGCCATGTCGTCGTCGCCGGGTGTGGCGGTCGCAACAAAGACCACATCGTCCGGCCACGACTCGCCAAGTTGCACCGCAAGGTCGCTCTTGCCACTGCGGGCGCCACCCAGAAGCAATGTGAGGCCGCGACCCAACTGCATCAGTAGTCGATCCCCTTTTTGGCGATGATGCCCTTGTCGAAGGCGTGTTTCACCTTGACGACTTCGCTGACGGTGTCGGCCACGTCGATGAGCTCTTGTGGAGCATCTCGGCCGGTGATGACCAGACTCACGTGCTCTGGGCGATTGCTGATTGCGGCGTAGACCGGCTCAGGATCGATCCATCCCCAGTTGATCAGGTACGTCAACTCGTCGAGCAGGATCAGCTGATGTTCCCCCGCCGCGATAAGTGCTGCGGCACGGTCCCAACCCTTGCGGGCGAGTGCTTTGTCGTGCTCGATGTCTTCGGAGTTCCAGGTGAATCCTTCGCCTTCGTTGAACCAATCGACGCCGAGCTGGCGGCCGATCTTTTCTTCGCCAACGTTCCAATCCCCGGACTTGATGAACTGGACGACGGCAACGTTCCAGTCGCGGGCCAGCCCGCGGATCATTACACCAAAGGCCGACGATGACTTGCCCTTGCCATCGCCGGTATTGACCACGACGATCGACTTGGCATATCCCGAAGTGTCCTTGGCGGGATTCTCTTCGAGTGGCTGGGTTGCGTTCTTGGTCATAATGGCTCCTTGCGGTTGAGCAGAATAGTTCGGTAGTGGCGGCAGGGCCAGTGGTGGCGGGTTGGTGACAGTGGGCTAGTGGCGGCGGGGCCAGTGGTGGCGGGTTAGTGACAGTGGGCTAGTGGTGGCGGGGTGGTGGCGGGTTGGTGACAGTGGGCTAGTGGTGGCAGGGCTGGTGGTGGTGGGCTAGTGACGCGGTCGCAGCCGGGGCGCGACCAGCACGAGATCGTCGCAGACGGTGACGTTCACGTCGGCGTTGTAGTACATGGACAGGTTGGCTTCGGTAAGCACTTCAGTTGCGGTGCCCGTCGCCGCGATTTCGCCTTCGGCCAGCATGACGAGTCTGTCGGCGTACTGACCAGCCAAGGTCAGGTCGTGCATGGTCGACACGATGGTGCGGCCCTGGCGCCGAAGCCGGTCGAGCAGCATCAGGACTTCTTGCTGATGTCCGAGGTCGAGAGCGGTTGTTGGCTCATCGAGCAGCAGGACCGGCGCGTCTTGAGCGAGCGCCCGTGCGATGATCACTCGTTGGCGTTCGCCGCCGGACAACGAATCGACGTGCCGTTCGGCCAGCTCAACCAGGTCAAGCTCAACCAGCACCTGGTGCACGAACGCGAGGTCTTCGGGGCGCTCGGCGGCCAGCAGGGGTCGATGCGGTGTGCGGCCGAGCAGCACATAGTCGATCACCAAGAACCCAGACGGGATTATCGGGTTCTGGGGAACCCACGCCACCCGGCGAGCTCGCTCGGTGCCCTTCATCTCCCGTAGTGACTTGCCGCCGATAGCGATGTCACCGGTCGACTTTGCGGCACCCACGATGGCGCGCAGCAAGGTCGACTTGCCAGCACCGTTCGGCCCGATAATCGACAACCACTCGCCGGCCCCAACGGTAAGGCTGGTCGGTTGCAGCAGCGTGGTCTTGCCCACCTTGACACTGAGGTCGCGAACCTGGACCGAAGAACTCATGAGCGGCCCGTGGTTCGCAGAATGAACACGAAGAATGGCGCGCCGAAGAATGCAGTGACTACACCAATGGGTATTTCAGCGGGCGGTAACAGCGTGCGAGCCGCAAGATCGCACAGCACCAAGAAGCCGGCGCCGAACAGGATCGACAGAGGCGCAATGACCCGAAAGCTGGCACCAAAGAGCAGTCGCACTACGTGGGGAATGATCAACCCAACGAATCCGATGAGCCCGCTGACGGCGACCGATGCGGCGGTCAGCAACGATGCAACGACGATGAGCACGAGCCGCACCTGCGTGACCGGCAAGCCGAGCATCACGGCTTCTTCTTCGCCGACGGCCATGATGTCGAGCGCTCGTCCCGCCAGTGCCAGCACGGGTAGCAGTACCAGCGCGACCGGCAGGAGCTGGAGTACTTCGGTCCAGCCGCTGGTGTTGAGACCGCCGAGCACCCAGGTGTATACCTGGCGGATGTCGTCGGCATTTCTCTGCTGTAGAAATGTTTGAAACGCAGTAAAGAAGCTGGTGACGGCGATGCCCGCCAAAATGAGCGCGGTGGTCGATCGGTCGCTTCCACCGGTGGCGCCAACCGCCCAGGTCAGCCCTACGGCCAATAGCGAGCCAGCAAATGCGCCGAGTTGCACGCCGTCGAAGACACCAGCACCATCGCCCCAGTCGTTGACGAAAGCAATGGTGGCGCCGAGCCCGCCACCGGCCGCAATGCCGAGCAGGTACGGGCTGGCCAGCGGGTTGCGAAAGATGCCCTGGTAGGTGCTTCCTGATGCGGCCAGCGACGCGCCGACGAGCAGACCAAACACCACGCGTGGGAGGCGAAGGTTGCCCACTATTGACTGCTGGGTTTCGGTGAGGCCGGTGTCGATCCCAAACGGGGTGATGCGGTCGAGCGCTTCGAGCACGGCACCCCAACGTGGAATTTCGGTTGTGGCGCCACTTGGCGGCTTCGGCCCTACCACCAACGCAATCACTGCAGCAGCAATGACGAACGCCGTTCCCGCGAGAAGCCACATTGGTTTGGCTCTCGTAGGAACGGCGTTCATGGCACGGCTCTCGGTGTCGACGCTAGCTTGCGGGCACGGTTTCGAATTCGTTCACCGCGTCGCCGACGGCCACGATGAAGTCGACAATGCGCGGTCCCCATCGGCTCACGACGTCGTCATTGAGTTCGACGACGTTGCCGTTCTGCACTGCTTGCATTTGATCCCAGCCAGGGCGAGCAGCCACGGTCTCGGCGTTTTGTTCACAGCACAGCGTGTCGGCCAAGAAGATGATGTCGGGGTCGGCGGTGATGATGAACTCTTCGTTGAGCTGCGGGTAACCGAATGACTCGCCGTCGGGGTCTGCTGGATCAGCAACGTTGACGAGACCGAACAGGTCATAGACGTAACCAATGAAGGTTCCTGAGGTCACGCTGTAGAGGGTGTTATCGAGTTCGTGGTAGTAGGTGATTGGTTCGTCGCGTTCGGGGATTGCGTCGATTGCGGCGTCGATGTCGGTCTGCATCTGCAGTACGAGTTCGCTTGCTTCGCCGAGGTTGCCGGTGAGCGCTCCGAGTTGTTCGATCTGGGCGTAGATGTCGTCGAGGTTGGTTGCGGCCGGAGCAACGATGTTCTCGATACCGATCGCATCGAGGCCTTCGATCGGCGCCGATGAGATCACGACGTCGGGCTCAAAGCCGGCAATTGCTTCGACATTTGGGGAAAAGGCATCCAGGTCGGTCACGGGGGCCTCGGCCGGGAAGTAGGAGAACCGGTCGACGGCAACCACCATGTCGCCTGCGCCAATCGCGAACAGGACTTCGGTCGATGTTGGACTCATCGACACGATCCGCATCGAGTCAGCATCGTCGTCCATTGCATCGGCGTCGTCGTCCATGGCGTCGTCGTCCATTGCACCGGCGTCGTCGTCCATGGCGTCGTCGTCGTCCATTGCATCGTCGTCCATTGCATCGGCGTCCATTGCACCGGCATCGTCGGCCATTGCATCGGCGTCGTCGTTCATGGCGTCGTCGTCGTCCATTACATCGTCGTCCATTGCATCGTTGGCATCGTCGTCGGCGGACGCTGAAACAGCGGGCTGCTCATCGGTGGCATCGGTCGATGCCTCGACGGTTTCGTCGCTACCGCCGCAGCTGGCGGCGATCAGGGCGAGTAGTGCGACAAGGCACACTAGTAGGCGGGTCTTCATGGGGGATTCTCCTGTGCTGGAACGGGCAGGAGAGAACCTGGTCCCGAACCAGCCCTTCCTCGAGGGATGATGGTTCTTGACATTGCACGCTTCCGACCGGACTCATCCTCAGATGTCGAGGCTTCACCGTTGCGGGACAGTGCCGGGTTCTCACCGGACTTCCGAAGCAATGCGCCAACACCCTACCGTCGTCGAGGCCGCTACAACCGGCCACCCGCTCGCGGCTCGTAGATCCATTACAGTTCAACGTGTGCCCGAACCTCTGCCGATGCTTCCGGCCGGATCCGTTGTCCTCACACCGAAGGTTGCCGGGCGGTTCGCCAGCGGAGGCGCCCTTGTCGCAGTCGCAGTCGCAGCGGCGGTCGCTCTCGTGACCGGGGCTTGGGTTGTCGCGGGGATTGCCGCAGCTCTGCTTGCCAGCGGCTGTTTCTTGCTGCGTGAAACGCTGGTCGCGATGTATCGCTGGAGCGATCCCGAACTGGTGCTGCCCGGCGAGGCACTCGCGATCGGCGGCGCAATCGACCTGCTCTATCGTCGGCGGTCCCGAGGACTGATCGACGTTTCAAAGTCGCATGTCACGTGTGTCCTGTCGTGCCAGGAGCGGGCGACCTATCGGCAAGGCACCACATCAACCACCGATACTGCCGACGTATTCGAGCATGGATACTCTGGGTCGGCGAGCGGCACGCCGTGGGGCTTCGAGGCCTATATTTCTGTCGAGGTCCCGATTGATGCTGGGGCGCCGACGTTTGACTTGGGCAACAACGAAGTCCGGTGGCGCATCGAGACATCGGTCGACGGAACCAACATGCCCGCTGACTCACATAGCTTCGATGTCACGGTCGCGCCGGTACTCGCAGAACAGATGCGAGGAGTGCAGGATTCATGACCTACGGCATCGATCTCGAACTCCACGAAAACGTCGCCGAAGTCGGTGGCAGAGTCAGCGGCGAGGTGCGCCGACCAGCGCAACCGGCTGACAGCAGCGACCCGGTGCGTGCGCTTCGCCTCACGCTGTACTGCAAGACGAGCGGCCGCGGCGACGAAGACGAGTTCATCGCATCCAAAGTCGAGTTGCCTGCAGCCGACGACGGAGCGTTCTACAACCGGTTCGAATTAGTTGTTCCGAGCGCTGGCCCGATCTCCTATGACGGACGGCTCATTCGTGTCTCCTGGGCGGTCGAAGCTCGGCTCGATGTCAAGCTGAAGCGCGACCTCAAGGTGCACAAGCCGGTGCTAGTCGTGCCGCTTGGCGGCGTGGCTGTCTATGACCGGCCTCACCCGCTGCAATGACGGTCCTGCGGTAAAGGGCGACAGGTGATCTTCGATCGCTATGAACATGTGGGCCTTCGCCACAATCCCTTCGCGGTCGTCGACCACCAAAGCGAACTGGCCGAGGACCTGTTCGTTGACCGTGGCCTGGCACCGCCGCCGCCTCCCGGCTCCTCGACACTGGTCCAGCTTATTGGCGCCAAGGGCATGGGCAAGACCACTCATGTGCACCACTGGCGGCGGGCGGCGCCGGGGCCGTACCACTACGTTCCGTTCGAGCCGTACCGCCAGCGTTGGTCCCGGCCACCAATAGGGCCGATCGTGTACGCCGACGAGATCGACCGGATGCCGCACCTCGTTCGCAGCAATTGGTTTCGACGAGCCGCCGCAGCAAGGTCGACACTCGTCGCTGGCACCCACGTCGATCTAGAACTCCAAGCCCAACGTTCGGGGCTTGCGGTTGTGGCCCATCATCTCGGCCCGGTAGACCACGAGACGCTGGCGGTTATGGTCGACCGTCGGCTTTGTCTGGCGGCGCTGTCGCCCAACGGCGACCGCTTCGCTTTCAGCGCCGTTGAGCTCGAACAGGTGCTTGCCAGGAGTCGCGGCGTTTTGCGAATAGCCGAAGGTCTCTGTCACGAACTGCTCGCCGAACACGTCCGGTAGGTCCCTATCACGGCTGGCCCTATCACCTCGGGTGGTTCGCTGGTGGCTCGACGACGGCTTGACTATTGGCGCGTTCGACCCTCATGGGCGCATGATCGTCACCCGCACTTCGATCGACGAACTCGATGACACCCCACGGTACCAATGGGATCTGTTGCGGCACTCGACGATCGTGTGGGCGCTTCAGCCGACACCATCGTCCCTCTATCAGCAGCATCATGTGCAGTTGTAGTCGGCTCGCCCGGGCAGCCATCCCGGCGATGTGGCGCGCGCTTCGTCGTGGTCGATGGAACCAACGTGACCAACCAAGCACCGCTGGTTGGCAAATTTTGCCAGAACAAGCTTTCGGTGAAGCTGTCAGCGCAACGTTTGCTTTCAACTGCGCAAGATCGTCAAGGGCTGCTCGCAGGCGCAAGCCGATCGGCAGGGTTTGATCGGCAGGGTTTCATCGGCAGGGCTTAATCGGCAGGGTTTGGCGGCAGACGCGACAAAGCACCGGGCAAAACCCGGCGCTTTGCTCAACTACCTAAAGACTGATTTAACTCAGATAGGGCGGACGTTTTGGGCTTCTTGACCCTTGCGACCTTCGCCGATTTCGAATTCAACGGTCTGACCCTCTTCGAGGTTCTTGAAGCCGTCGCCTCCAATGTTGGAGAAGTGAACGAAGATGTCGTCGCCGCTCTCCTGTGAGATGAAGCCGAAGCCCTTCTCGGTGTTGAAGAATTTAACAGTACCTGTAGCCATAACAATTTCTCTTTTTTTCTCTGAGGAACATTAGTGCGCCTCAGCTGCTGTAAAGGATACGGCGTCGGGAGCAGAATCGTGAGATTCCGCGAATCAGCCTGAAATTCCGAGGATGATGAACGACCTAGTTCTCGTCTTCGATGACGTCATCTGGGGGCGTGCCCGTCTCGCTCACCCGGACAGAACCGCTCATCGTGACCGCAGAACTGAAGCCGGGGTTCGTCTCCGCTCCGAGCGCTCCTTGAACGGTGAACGCAAGCTCATTTCCGTTGTCGCCGCACGGCAGGGCCTGGCAGGGATGCCGCATGATCGTCGAGAAATCCGGGCAGCGAGTTGCAGTTCAGCCAGCGATGGCTAGGCCGAACCGACGATGACTGGAGCACGCCCTACCCTTGCAGGTTGTGACTCTTCTGGCTCGTCTCGGCACTGTCGCCCTGAGTCTTGTGGTGATGGCGGCCTGCGCCTCGGGGTCCGACACACCCGGCGCCACATCCACAAACCCGACCGGGGCACCGGTACCGACGACAGCATCGCCAGAGACCGCCTCGTCAGAGCCGGTTGCGGTGCCAGCCCAGACCGCCACGTCAGAGCCGGTTGCGGTGCCGACTTCTGAGCCCGAACTTGATCCGGCGGACGTCATGGAGATTACTGCGCCCGCCGCCAACGATGGCGTCGACGTGTATCGGGGTTTGGGTGCGTGGGTCGACGTGTTCGATTGGGCACCGGCATATGCGGGCCCGACCGGACCAGTGGTGACACCCAACGATCTGGCCGACATGGCAGCGCAGGGCGTGAAAACCGTGTACCTCCAGCCGTCGCGTATGGACGACACCGGCGACGGACAGATTCAGAATGCACCTCTGGTCGCCGAATTTCTGGCTCGCGCCCACGCACTCGACATGGCTGTGGTCGGCTGGTTCTTGCCGAAGTGGGAAGACGCCGACGAGGACTTCAGTCGGTTGGTGGCAATCGCTGACTTCGACGTCGGTGGCCAGCGTTTCGACGGTGTCGCAGTCGACATCGAGGGCGTGCCCACGATGGAACAACGAGCAGATTGGAATCTACGCGTTGTTGCATTGAGTACCCGGTTGCGCGACTACATGGGCAATCGAGCGCTGGGCGCCATCGTGTTGCCCCCGACGCTCATCGAAGTAGTGAACCCGGAGTACTGGCCGAACTTCCCGTGGACCGAGATTGCGCCGCTGTATGACGTCTGGCTGCCGATGAGTTACTGGTCGTTCCGCAACGACGATTCGCCGTTTGCGGGCGGCTACGCGTACAACACAGACGCCACGCAACGGCTTCGCGACAACCTGGGCGACGACGGAGCGTTAGTGCACGCGATCGGTGGCGTTGGAGCCGTAGTCCTCGGCGGCGGCGAGGGCGAGCCTCGGGCTGGGGTCTCGGAGTTGGATGAGTTCGTGCAGTCCGCCGTAGACACGTCGGCCATCGGCATCTCGATCTACGATTGGGCCAGCCAGGACAATGTCGGCCGAGAAACAATGTCCGTGCTCGTGCAGGCCACCGAACTCGCCGACTGACGAAACGCGTCTCGTGCACCACTCGGGGTGCCAGAGGATTCGCACAACTACCCGCTCGCCTGAGCGCCAGAGCTCTAGCCGCTGGTGTCGACCTTGGCGGTCGCGCCGGGCAGGCCGAGCGTCTGCTGAAGCGCCGGCTTGCGTACTTTCCAGATAAGAGAATCGACCACGTAGTGGTGGAAATTGATCGCCTGGAAGACGATCAGGGGGGCCACGACCAGGGCGATCGTTTGTTGTATGGCGAGGTACACCACCGAACTCAATGCGATGCTCACCGCGATGTAAGCCACAAATCGTCGGCTCTGGCTCAGCCACGACAGCGCTCGAGCTTCTCCGTTCGAGCCACTCGCAAACCGCCGATTGTTGAAATACCACACGAACAGCACGTATTGCGCGTTGTGCCAGATGTTGAGGCCCAGCCAACCGAAATCGAGGCTGTCGATCAGTCGATACGAGACCACGAACATGGTGTAGTGGACGCCGAGGTAGAGCGTGTGTGCCAGCGGTAGGCGTCCCTGCCGCCAAGCCCTCAGCCGCTGCGATACGAGCCAGATGAGACCCACGCACGCGATCACACCGACAGCGTTCGCTGCTGCGACCGGCACGGGCAGCATCTTCACGGGCAGTCCGAGGAACTCGTCATGGCCCTGCGCACTGCGCCAGAGAATGCCCCACGCTGGAACCAGGTAGAAGACAGCCTGGGCCAAGCGAGGGTTCTCGGTTGACTGCTCGAGGCCAGCCTTGTTTTCGTAGACGCGGCTCACGCCCCATGACTGGCGGGTGTAGTGCCACCACTGCCAGTAGAAGTAGATCGTGGCGAGTGTCCAGGCGCCGATGCCATATCCGGCAATCCCAACGAGCAACACCACCACAATAGGTAGCCACGTGATGAGGGCTCGATTGATCCGCCGACTCTCGGCATCCATGAGCAGGCGGCTGTACGTCGATATCACATGGTGATAGCCAAGTAGCCAGAGGTCGGCAAGCAGAATGGGTTGCCACAAGCTCGGGCGAGCGATCACGATCCCTGCGGAAACAAGGCCAAGTGCTGCTGTCCCGCCGATGAAAGCTGCGTCGAAGCCGGGTCCGCGCAGCCGACCAACCGGATTGGTCTCGGCAGACGGTAGGACTCTGGTTTCGTCTACATCAGTCACTCGTTTACCTCGGTCACTAGGGCTACGTGTCCCTCCCCGTCGGCACGATCAGCGCCGATATGAGGAGTTCGACCCACTCGTTGTCTCTCTGGCCGTTTCGTACCCGTGCGTCCACGGCGACAGACCAGGTTCGCAAGGTACCAGACACCGGGCGCGCAGACCGCGGTTGCTCGACGCAGGGCCTTCCGCAGCTCTCTACCCCTTTAGTCCATGCAACTCATGCCGATAGGATTTGTCATGCCTGCCTCTAGCGACTGCGCGACGACGCTGACTCCGTCGGAACGGCCCCGGTTCGCGTTTGCTGCAAGCACCGGACGCACCGCCACGATGTTCGTTGCGTCGGCACTCAATCGCTTGCCGGGGGTGACTGCGTGCCACGAAGGCCACACGCCCGATGAGCAACGCACTCCTGTTCTTCCCTTGATCAATTTGCAGAATCGCCAGGCCTGGTCGACCACTGGACACGCCCAGCAGGTCGTCCACGAACGTCGCAGTCGTGCCACGCTTCAGTCGGCAGCCGGCGATGCTCGATTGTTGGTCGACGTCGCGTTCTACAACGCTCCCATCATGGCGCAGTTGGCCGCACAGTTTCCGACCGCTCCAATGCTGCCGATCGTGCGACGCTGCGAGGGCTTTGTTCGCTCGGCGACGATCATGGAAGGCGAAGATCTTCAGCCGGCTGGCTGGCCCGACCCGGCAAAAGAACTCACCGCCCGCGAGCAATTCATCGAACTCGGTCGGCTTCGACCGCAAAAAGCTACAGCCGACGCAGACCGGTGGTCGGACTGGTCAGCCATTCAGCGAAACATCTGGCTCTGGCACCACGTCAACCGCTTCTTGCTGGACTGCGCCCGGCAGCTGCCCCAGGCGTCGATTCTGCGCTTCGAAGACCTGCAGCATGCACCGGAAGAGTTCTGGAACGCATGCCTTATTGCCTTGGATCTCGCGACAGGGGAGAACCTTGCGTCGTGCGTCAGGCGTTCGTCCGCTCGAGTCAACGCCCGCTCCAGCTACCAAATCGGCCCGCTCGAGTCGTGGAGCGCCGACGAAAAAGAGCTTTACCATCAACTTGCCCGTCCCTTGGAGGAAGAGCTATATGACTGATCAACTGCAAGACCGCATCATCGGCATCGTGCAAGACACGCTGCGCACCGAAGACCCAGCCCTGACCATTGGCGCCGACGACACGATGGACACGATCGCGGGCTGGGATTCGCTTCAGTTCATGAACGTCTTCATGGCGGTGAACGACGCATTTGACCTCGATCCCGACTTCGACGATGCGATTCACTACACCGCCATCTCGACCTTGGTTGCGTATGTGAGCGAGCAGACCGACTGATGTCATCGCAGGCCAGCCAGCAACTTCTACTGTCTTGTCTGCAGCACGTGGTGCAACAACATGGTGCGGCGGTCGCAGTTCGGGAGCCAGATGGCGCCACGGTCACCTATGACGACTTCGCACTGCTGGCCTCTCGGTTGCGACGAGCGCTGGATCAACCCGCAGTCGGGTCCCGCGAACCAATCGGGCTGCTACTCGAGCGGTCCGGTTCGGCATATGCAGCCATGTGGGCCGCAGTGTCGCTCGGCCGTCCCTACGTACCGCTGAATCCGAGCTATCCACGGTCGCGCCTGGCCGACATCATCAAGCAGTCCGGCATCTCGCAGGTGGTCGCAACGACGAAGACGGCAACGGCTGCCCAAGAACTGGTTGGCGATCATCATCGGCTGGTCATCGCCGATGACCCTGCGCTCGCGATGGCCGAACGTGACGACGAGTTTTGGCAGGCCAGAGACGGCGGCGCTGTCGCCTACATCTTGTTCACATCCGGATCGACGGGCAAGCCAAAGGGTGTGCCGATCTCCTATGGCAACCTGTGGGCCTTTGCCGAGAACATGGCCGCCACCATCGCGTATCGAGAGAACGACGTTTGCTCACAGGTTTGTGAGCTGTCGTTCGACTTCAGCGTTCACGAGATCTACCTTGCCCTGCTCGCAGGCGCCACGCTGTGCCCGGCCCGCACGATCGATCTGTTCAATCCCGCCCAGTACGTCGAGCGCAATGGGATCACTGTTTGGATCTCGGTGCCGTCGCTCGCTCGGGTGGTGCTTGCGAATGGCCCGACCATCGATGAACGCCTTGACTCTGTTCGGCTGAGCATTTTCAACGGCGAGGCGTTGACTGCGAGACTCGCCGCTGCTTGGCAACAGACCGCCGCGAACACCGTTGTCTGGAACACCTATGGGCCGACCGAATGCACGGTCGCGGTCACGGCACAGCAGTGGCACGACGACCCTGAGCTCGAAGAAGCCGACGTCGTTTCGATCGGCACTGCGTTTCCCGAATGTCGAACGGCACTTGGCACCGACGACGGGGTCGTTGTCACCGAGAACGCTTCAGATGGGCTGGTGGGTGAGCTGCTGTTAGGTGGGCCACAGCGATTCGACGGCTACCTGGACGCGACCTTGACGTCGCCGTTCATCGTCGATGGCGACACCACGTGGTACCGCACGGGTGATCGTGTGCGCTGGCGCCAGCAACGTCTCTATCACCTTGGCCGACTCGACCACCAGGTGAAGATCGGCGGCCACCGGATCGAGCTTCTCGAAGTCGAGCACCAACTTCGGGAGTGCATCGACCGCGACGAGATCGCCGTTATCGCCCACCCGAAACGTCACCCGACAGAGCTGATCCTGTTTGTCACGGCACCCATCGATGCGAAGCTCAGCGCCGAAACGTCTGGCTTGCCTGCGTACATGGTGCCCAAGCGCGTGTTGCCCGTACCATCGCTGCCCGTGAACGCGCACGGCAAACTCGACCGTGACCGGCTACACGGTCTCGCCGAGGAGATGGCGTGAGCCAACAGGCGCCGAGAGTCTTGTGGCTTCTATGTACGGTTGCACTCGTCGGCAGCCTGCTCTGGCTCGACTCGACACGAGGCGGCCCGGCAACGGAGCTCTCGCAGTGCAACTTGGCGCTGACCCGCTCGGCGGAACCGGCTGCTGACGTCCTCGTCCTGGGCAGCAGTCGCACTGGTGTAGCCATCGACCCAGTTGCAATGGAGGCAATGCTGCAGTCGGCCGGGATCGGCGAACCAACGGTCGAGCGAGTCGCCTTGGCGCGGAATCCGCTGCGCGCCAACGTCGCAATGCTGGACAACTATCTCTCGAATCGTGGCACCCCGAAGCTCATTGTCTTCGAAATCAGCTTTCTCACCGACCGCAGCGTCAAACGGATCGACGCGCTCAGAAGTGGCGTGTCGGCCGATGAGTTCCTCTATCGCCGCGACGTCAACCTGTTGGACTACGGCCAGATTGCTTCGACACCTGCTGTCGCTCGACCGTTTACCGAATCAGAGAGCGCGATCAATCGAGCTCGCTTCGGGCTCGGGGGCCTGATCACCCGCACGGGCGCGCTCACCTACCAAGCTGCTCAAGCGCCGCTCACGAACTTCGATGCGCAGGCTTGCGACAAACAGGCCTGGACACGCGAGTCGGAGTGGCCTGCAGATTTCGCATTCAGTTGGGACGACGCAACCGAGGTCGGCGCACCCGAGGAACGCGTCGCGACGTTGCGTGCCCAAATCGAAGAAGACGGACCCGGGCGCGAGCTGCAACCGTGGCAAGAAGAGACCGTTGAACGGCGCTACCCCTACGACGTCGACGAGCCCTACCGCGCGGGCGAGATGGAACTGCTGGGCCAAGCAGTTGCGCAAGCGGCGGAACACGGCGTGCCTGTCGTACTGATACCAATGACGCTGTATGGCACAACGCCGGATCCCGAAGACCTTCGAGAGTTCGACCAGCGGTTCGAAGGCGACGCAGTCGTCTATGACCTGTATGGCGCGATCGACGTAGATCTCTCCACCTACTGGTACGACGATGCGCACCTCTTGGTGGGCGACGCCACTGAACTCGCGACCGCCGTGCTGGCGCAGTACCTCCTCGACGAGGGGTCACTGTCCGGAGAGAGTTCCATACGGGCCGGGCGATGATCGATCCCATCTCCTTCCTGATCTTCATTGTGCTGACGGTCGGTCTATCTCAGCTCGTCAGGCCTCGGGATCGAGTGGTGCGGCTGTTCTGGCTCGTTACTCCCGGTGCGCTGCTGCTGTTCATCACCCATCCGAACGCACTGTGGCTTGCGCTTGCATCGTTTGCGATCAGCAGCCTGATCTACGCCGTCGGCCGCAGATTCGCAAGCCAGCGCCTTCGAGCCCGTCTGCCCTATCTGATCTTGTTGTTGTTGTTCGTCCCCGACCTGGTCGGCTTGGGCATCGACCGACCGATCCTCTGGCTCGGAAGCGCCTTCTTCATCGTGCGACAGATGATGACTGTCGCGCAGGCGACCAAGCGCGATGTTCCCCTCGAGGCCTTTGTTCCCTCGCTGCTCATCGCGACCTTCTTCTTCGCCGCGTTGCCGTCCGGGCCTGTCTTCAGCGGAGTCAAAGTCTGGGATGAGCTCGGCAAGCAACGACCAGCCGAAAACGGGCCCGGCATCTACCGACTCTTCGAGGGTTTCGTCTACTTATTTGCTCTCAGCGGATTCGCCAATGGCGTTCTCGACGCCCTGGCAGATTGGTCGACCGCGGGTGTTTCAACTGTGCTCGTGACCGTGATCTGGCGGCCACTGGCAAGTTTCGCGTTTCTGTTCTGCACGTTCTATGGATACTCGCGGATGGCCGAGGGCACGGCGCTGCTGTTCGGCTTCGAGGTACCCCAGAATTTCAACCGGCCGCATCTCGCTCGCGACCTCAGCGACTATTGGAAGCGCTGGCATCGCTCCATGGCCGAATTCGTCATGCAGTACATCTATCTGCCGCTTCTGGTCACGACCAAGCAGACGAAGGTGGCTCTCATCGGGGCGTTCGTCTTCATGGGCCTGTGGCACAACATGTCGGCGGCGTTCTTCATCTGGGGTGTAGGTCACGGCTTCGGCCTGGGGGTAGCCATGCCGTGGGTCAAGCGCCGCGGGGTCTCGGCCGCACTGATCCGCGCTGGCTCGCTGGCTTGGGTGGTCGCCCTGTCGAGCGTCGCCCATCGAGTGTGGTTCGCATGACGCCCGCTGTCCGTCGCGTTCTCTACGTGCTACTGCTTGTCGTCGTGCTCGTCTTGTGGCTACTCGTTGGGAACTTCGATGCCACCGAGGCCCCCTACGTCGAATTCTGACCTGTTGGCCCTCGTCACACCGCGTGATGCCACTCACTCATCCGTTGTCTCGTTCAGCTCATCGAGCACGTCGCGGTATCGGTCAACGGTGGCTTGCATTGCCGCAATCTCGGCCTGCAACTCAGGAGTTCCTGTTACTTCGTCAGATAGGAAGCCATAGTACAAATTCGTCGAACGCTCTCGATGCGAGGCAAAGCAGCGGTCGGTGAGTTCATCTATGGACATCGTCTGATCTACGAGTTCCTCGAGTTCGGCAATTAGCTGATTAGACGGCTTCTCCTCTGCGTACACACGCATTGCTATGTCCACATATTCGTCGTCGAGCACCTGCAAGATTTCGGTCGACGTACCGTGGCCTTCGTCTTCGAAACACTCGTTCGCAGCGGCAAAAGACGCCTGCCAACTTTCGTCAGCCTTGGTGCGTTCATCGGCCGAATCGTAGGCTTCAGCTAACCAGTCGCTTCCTTCAGCCAGTGGGTGGCTGACCTTCCATTCATTGGTGTCGAAGCAGTCGTCAAAATCGGCTTGTTCCTGCTCAGATGCAGCCGTGGTCATTTCCTGCGTTTGCCCATCGACCTCAGGGGTCCCGTCGCGCTGCGTCGTTAAGTCGGCCAGGAGCTGCTCACCCTGTGATTGATACACCGGTGCGGTGGCCATCTCTAGTACTGGCTCGGCGTACTCCCAGCCGCGTGCTCGCATACAACTCGACATCGCCTCTTCGTACTTGTAAAAAATGGCACTCTGAAGCACCGCAAGGTCTTCCATCAGCGCCGCTGGAATGTACGGCATCAATTCGTCCGTTGTTTGCTGAACCGACTCGATGGACAGGTCAGCATCTTGACTGACCTGACCATCACCCGCAGAAGCACAGGACGCAAGTAACAAACAAACGCACAACTGTCCAGCGAACCGTTTCAA
>ENA-ORXT01001193-ORXT01001193.1-marine-metagenome-genome-assembly--contig:-NODE-1193-length-36222-cov-4.547517_pt1 | contig 36222 bp, 23 predicted proteins | sample MGYA00237868_ERZ511482 | MGnify/ENA metagenome assembly ERZ511482 | reverse complement strand
AACATCTACCTCACCGGCTTCATGGGCTGCGGCAAATCCCACACCGGCCACCGCCTCGCCGACCTTCTCGGCCTGCCCTTTCTCGACCTCGACGCCGCCGTCGAAACGGCGGCCGGTAAAACGATCAACGCCATCTTTGCCGACGATGGGGAGGCGGCCTTCCGCGATCTGGAAACCGAGGCGTTGCACGCCACCCGCCATGGCCCGGTAAGCGTGATAGCCACCGGCGGCGGCGCGCCCTGCTTCAACGACAATATGACGTGGATGAACGCGCGGGGCAAGACCGTATTCCTGGACCCTCCGCCAGCCGTCTTGCTCGCGCGGCTGGAAGCGGGGCGGGCGCACCGGCCGCTGCTGCAAACGGGAGCGGAATTGTCCACCTTCGTCGCCCGAAAACTCGCGTCCCGGCGACCGTTTTACGAAAAGGCGCAAATTCAGTTGGTGCTCGCAAACCCAAAGGCGGACGCGGCACGTTTGCTAAGCGACCTCTTACGGTAAGCAAAGGGAACAAGGCTGAAAAACCGGCTTTGCATCCCGCGTCCCCGCCCCTTGTTTGTAACCCCCCTGACCACCATGCGCCAACTCTTTCTCCTCCTGTTCCTTTTCAGCGTCACCACCGCCACCGCCCAGAAAACCACCGAGACGGGGATGTATCTCATCTCCTTTAAAGACAAAAAAGGGACCACGTTTGCCGTTGACCGCCCCGAAGAGTTTCTCAGCGAACGCTCACTGAGCCGTCGCGCCGCGCACAACGCGCCGGTCACGGAAGCCGATCTCCCGCTCAGCCCCGAACACCTCGACCGGGTGCTGGAAACCGGTGCCAACCTCTGGCTCAAAAGCAAGTGGATGAACGCCGTCGTTGTCGCCGCCGCCGGCCCCCAGGTCAAAGCCCTGCGCAAGTTGCGGTTCGTCTCCGACGTCGAACTCGTCGCCCCGGTGCAGTACGATCGCGCCTCCGTGCTGCCCGTCGTGCCCGACCTGACCCGTCCGGCTCCCGTCGTGGATACCGTACCCGTCGAGAAGCGGTTCTACGGCTACGGCTGGGATAACCTCAGCCACATGAAAGGCGACAGCCTGCACCGCTGGGGCTTTCGCGGCAAGGGCGTGCTCGTTGCCGTTTTCGACGGCGGTTTCCCGAACGTGAACTATAAGGACTTCCTCGGCTATCGCGACGCGGCGACCGTTCCGGCCAATTACGACGTGGTGGAGCAGGACGGCACCGCCCTCGACGGTTCCACCCACGGCGCGACCGTACTGAGCACCATGGCGGCCAACCATCCTTTCTTCTACATTGGTACCGCGCCGGAAGCGACTTACGTACTTTTCAAGACGGAAAACAGTAAGGGCGAACACCGGCTGGAAGAACTCAATTACGTCGTTGCGCTGGAACTGGCCGACAGCATCGGGGTAGACGTGGTGAACAGTTCGCTGGGCTACACCACTTTCAGCTTTAAGAACATGGATTATAAGTATAAGGACCTGGACGGCAAGACCAGCCCGGCCAGCCGCGCCATCACGACGGCCTTCGAGCGGGGCATCATCGTGGTGACCAGCGCGGGCAACTCCGGCTCCGACGACTGGAAGTACGTGGGGATCCCGGCGGATTCACCCGAGGCGTTTTCCATCGGCGCGTTGAATAAGGACGGCAGCAAAGCCTACTTCAGCAGTTTCGGCCCGACTTCCGACGGGCGGACGAAACCGGACGTCAGCGCCTTAGGCGTGGAGGTGGCCGCCGTGGCCGCTAACGGCCGGGGCATCACCGCCGCCAACGGTACCAGCCTGGCCTCGCCGCTCGTGGCCGGGCTCATGGCCTGCCTGCGCCAGGCCGTACCCGAAGCCACGAACCGTGAGTTGCTCGACGCCATCCGCGCCACCGCGGATCAGGCGGAGAAACCGGATAACGAACGCGGCTACGGCATGCCGGATTTTGCCGCCGCTTACCGCCGTTTGATGGCGGCCGGGAAGTAGCCGGCAACGGTGAAACCGGGACGGGGCACCCGCCCGGGATTCGACCGCGATCTACCTTTTCACTAATTGCGTACAAGCCCACTCGCAAAAAACTTCCCGCACTTTTCGCGCCCGTAGGCCGGGCGTGCAAAGACTTGCGTAGAATCCTTTATTCGTAAGTAGTTCGTAGTTAGTGTTTTCAGCAAAAAAATGACACCCGGCCCGGAAGGAGAAAATCTTAAAATATTGCCGGTTTCATTTGTGTGCCCGCCTCCGGCAACCTAATTTTACCAGGGTTGGGTAGCAAACGTACGCACGAGCGTAGTTGCACCAAACATAAGAACAGCCGGCCGCCGCGCCGCGCAAGATTTATTTGGTATCAGTAAGTTGGAACGAGCCCCGCCGGATTTGCCGGTGGGGTTCTTTTGGTTTTGCCTACCGCAGCCGCCAACTCACCCCCACGTTCAGCCGGCTACGCCGCACGTCGAGCACGCCCGCCCGGTCCGCCCGGTTAAGCAGGAAAGTACCGGAGGCCGAGAGCCCGAGGCGGGGCGTCAGGTCATAGTCCAGGCCAAGGCGGCCGCGCGGGAACAGGCGATTGATGGCGGGGGAGACATTACCTTGCCAGGTACCGCGGGTGACTTCTTCGCTGGTGTCCAGGAAAAGATCCTGATTGGAGAAAAGCCCGGATGTGAAATTATTGATGTTGTCTGCGACAAACGTATTGCCGTCGGCTTGTCTTCCAATGATGGTACCGGATAGATTAAGGCTCGCGTCTAACCCGGTATGCAAGCGCAAACGTGGATTGACGGCGAAGGCGACGCCGACCCCCAGCGTGAGGCTGTTCACTTTTACGCGGAAGACGTCCTCGACCGTTGAACCGGAGGTGACAAAACCGGTAGAATCCGGGACCCCGCCCCCTCCGTTGACCACCGGCGAGCTTGTACTTTCTCCGGCCAGTTCCGCACCGAGGCGATCGCTCCGGTAGCTCAAAGAAAGCGGGAACGACAACCGGCCAGCGCTCCTGATGCGGTAACCCAGACCCACGTAGCCGCCGTGGTCACGCAAACCCCAGTCTGAGGAATGACCGGCTTCCAGCGTAAGCGCGTTACGGTAGCGGAGCTTAAGCGGTGCGATTGTACCCGTAGCCAGGGGTATATTGATGAGTTCGGGAATAGCTTGCGGAGTCGGCAGTTCCTTGATCGCTACCTGGCTAACGGGTGTCGCTTCGGCAGGCGCAACGGTAACTGTTGCCGGACTTCCCACTTCCCACTTGCTTACTTCCCACTCCCCACTCCCCACTTCAGGCTTCCCACTTTTCACTTGATCGGGCGCGGCCGCGGGTTCCGCGGAAGGAAGCGAGGGCGTCGGTGATTCCACCAAGAGGTTGGTTGTACGAACGGCGGGCCGGGTGGGCGGGCGGTTTACGTCCGGTTTCCTAACCGTTGCTTTTGATGCCGCTTCCGCGATGGGCGGGCCGGCCGGCCGGGTGACGACCGGGGCGGGCCCGGTTGGCCGTTCCTCTTGGGGGAGGGGCCAGAACAGGAACGCCAGCAGCAGCAACAGCACGCCGCCGGCTCCTCCCCAAATCCACCAGGCGCCGCCGCGCCGGCGCTTCGGCGCGGTGTCGAGGCGAGCGTTCATATCCGCCCAGGCTTCGTCCCAGAAGGCGGGGTCGTCTTTCCAGTTGGGGTTGTTGTTAGCCGGCATAGCGGTTGGATTTGAAGTTGGGGGATTGCAGTTTCTCCCGCAGCAATTGGCGGGCTTTGTTGAGGTGCCAGCGGGAGTTTCCCACGCTGAAACCGAGTTGGGCGGCAATCTCGGCGTGGTTGTAGCCCTCCACGGCGAAAAGCCAGAAGACCTCCTTACTCATTTCCGGCAACAGGTCGATGATGCGGCAGAGGTCTTCGGCGTACAGCGACTGGGTGACGGAGGCGTCGGCCGGGCCGTCCCAGTCGGTGATCTCCATCGTCGGTTGTTGCTTGCGGGCGCGAAACTGGTCGATGGTGCTGCGGAAGACGAGCCGTTTGATCCATCCTTCCAAACTCCCTTCCCAACGGAATTTGTCGAGCTTACCAAAGACCTTCATCATGCCCACGTTGAGCAGTTCCATCGCCTCGTCCCGCCCGGGCGCGTACCGCCGGCAAATCACCAACGCCACGGGCGCGAACCGCCGATAAAAAGCCTCCTGGGCGCGGCGGTCGCCGGCCAGACAGGCTTTTACGAGGGCTTTGTCGTCGGGAGCAAGCATTGTTTGTAGACCGTTAGAATTTGGAGCGTTAGAAGGTAGTTTGTTAGAATTTAGAGCGTTAGTCTGTTAGTATTTAGATCGTTAGTGGCTGGGCACCATTGTTAGGGCGTGGTGACTAACGAACTAACGGTCTAACGAACTAAAACCGCAGCCCCCCCCGCAGTACCAGCCGTCGGTAGTTGACCCGTCGCTGGATGACGTCCAGGGTTTCCGTAGTGATGGTAAAGCTGCTGCTCAGGAAGCGGTAGCCGACGTCAAAGAACAGACTGCCCCATCTCCCGTCTTTCGCGGCTACGTCAAAACCAATGGAAGGGTGGAGAAGGGGCGTCAGTTTGCGGTCGGAGAGTTCTTCCCCCACCGCGCCGCCGCCGAAGGGCCAGGTCGGGCCGACCTCCAGACGGGCAACCGGTTTGAAGCGTTTGTCCGGCAACAGGGCGTATTCCACCTGGGCGGTCAGGGCCAAGACGTTCTCCTGACGGGCGTGATTCAGAAAACCGACGTCGAGCCCTAAGCCTACGTTTACCGGCCCAACCGGGCGCATGACATGGTATGCCACGTTGGCCCCTATGGCGGGTACGCGGAAACCGCCGCCGCCGTTACCCGGCGTCACCACGCCGAAGCCGAGGGCACCGGTCACCTGGTGCAGGATTTTCCGTGTAGGGCGCGGGCGGGTGGGGGCGGTATCGGTTTCCGGCTCTACTTCCGGCACTACCACCTCCCGGGCGATGCGCCGGGCGGCGATCCGGTCCGGGTCGGGGGTGTAGCCATCGTCGCGGCGGAAGTTGACGCGCTTGACCTCGTCCCACTTCAGGTCCAGCGTTTCCCCGCCTTCCGTTACCAGCACCACCCGCTTGCCGTGCTCGTAGGTGATGACCGTGCCGGTTTTCTGATCGCCGCCGTAGAGGTACACGACGTCGATGAAGCCTTCGCCGGCTGGTTGGGCGATAGCGAGGGCGGGGAGGAAGAGGAGAAGGGAGAGGAGGTGACGCATGGGGGCAGGTTTCAGGTTGCAAGGTTCGGGTTGCAAGGTTCAGGTTACAAGGTTCAGGTTGCAAGTTAGGTGTCAGGTCTTGCAACCTGCAACCTGCCTCACTCCACGCACACCTCGATCTTACCGTTAGCGGTCACCTGGCCCCCGTCCGTATAATTGAACTGTTGGATGCCGTCTTGCCCGTAGCCGAGTACGATCAGTTCGTTGTCTTCGGGCAGCACGATCACGTCGCGGGCGTTGATGCCGGTGGTGACGGAGAGTTGCTCGCCGAGCAAGCCGTTGTGGTCGAGGTCGAAAACCTTGAGGCCTTCCCACTGGGCGCAAAGAAACAGTTTGCCCTCCGCAACGCCGAGGCCGTGGCTGCTGCTCATGGGGGTGATCTGTAACGACTCGGGGTTACGCGGGTCGCTGACGTCGATGATCTCCAGCTGATCGCCGGTGCTTCCGCAGTCGCGGCCGCCCCACAGCGTCACGTAGGCGAGGTCACCGGCCACCACGACGGGGTCGCAGCTCAGCACGTGCTGAAAGGTGGAGAGGTGTTCCGGGGCCGTCGGGGTACTCACGTTGTAGATGTGCATGCCCGTGGTGGAGCCGATGTAAAGGTTGTCACCGGAGGGGAAGATCGTCTCGATGCCCCAACCGAGGTTCACCTGGTCGGCGTAGCGTGGGTTCTCCGCGTCGGTGAGGTCGAAGACCTTGAGGCGCTGGTCGTCAACAGCGTAGAGCGTCCGGTTGCTGATGGTGAAGCGGGCGAGGCTACCGCCCTGGCCTACGGTTTCCGGCTGGCCGCCGCCGGAGGAATTGTTAACGTTCGCTGTGGCGAAATCCGCCGAACTGTTGGCGAAGAGAATATCGTCTTGCCAGAAAGAGCGGTTGCCGAAGTTAGGCGAATTGCAGGTCAGGTTACGTTGCTCGCCGGTTTCGACCCAGTCAACGACGAACTCATCATTGGGCAGCACCTGGGCGAAGACGCTGTAGGGCTCGAAGACGTCTTCGGTGCGGCCCACGAGTTCCGGCCTGGTCGGGTCGCTGAGGTCAAAGGCCACCAGATCGGTGTACTGGTTCATGTACAGGATGCCGTTGCGGACGGCGAGCCCCTGCCCGCCGGGAGCTTCCATGAAGGTGATCGGCACGGGGTCGCTCGGGTTGCCGTTGTCGTAGATGTGGAGGCCTTTATTTTCCTCCACCATAAAGAGGTAGTCTTCGTAGACGTAAAAGCCGCTCGCCGTACAGACGGGTTGCCCGACGCCGCAGAAGAAGGAGGAGTTGGCGCGCCATTCGCCCGCCGTCGTCGTGACGGGCTCGAAGCCGATGACGGTACGGGTTTCGTTGCAGGTTTCTTCCAGACAGCCGCAGAGCAGGACGGCGAGGAAGGGTAGGAGGAAGAGCTTATTCATTCTGGATCGGTTATTTGACGGGGTAGACGGTGGGAGATAAGAAGGCGTTGGTGGTGCAAGGAAGTTTTTTTGAAATGGGGGTTCGGGGAAAAGTCGGAAGCATTGAAGCGGGAAGTCACGCACTTCAATACTTCCCACTCGATGCCGGGCGGGTACGCGGGTGCGATGAAAAGGTTTTCAGGGTGCCGGGAGAACTATGCCCCGCCCATGTAGCGTTCCGACCAACAGACCAACAGACCAACAGACCAACAGACCAACAGACCAATGAACTGGAAAACCATCCGTGAAGAGCTCGAACTCCGCACCTCCCGCAGCAGCGGCGCGGGCGGTCAGCACGTCAACAAGACGGAGAGCCGGGTGGAGCTGGTGCTCGACGTGCGGGCCAGCGCGGGCTTTAACGAGCGGGAGAAGCGCAACCTGGAATACCACCTGGCCAACCGGATCGACGCGTCGGGTAAACTGTCGGTCGTCGATCAGTCGGGCCGCAGCCAGCACACCAACCGCAAGCGCGCCCTCGGCCGTCTGCGCGAACTGCTGGAGCGCGGCAAGCGCCCCATACCCAAGCCCCGGGCGAAGAAACCCTTCGTCGCTAACAATCGCAAACGGCTGGACTGGAAGAAGCGACGGGGAGAGATCAAGGCACAGCGGCGGTGGAAACCGTGAGTGACCGGTGGCGGGTGACGGCCGGGGTGGGCAACGGGGCTTTTGATGATCCTGGCTTTGCATTCCCGCGACCCCGCCCGGATGATTAGTGGGAAGTAGCTATCGCACGTGACGGCGGCGGCACTTCTCACTTCAATACTTCCCGCTTGTGAAGCACAACCAAAACCCCCACCGCCCGTTAACCCCAGATATGACGGAAAAGGACAAAGAGCCCGCCCCCCGCGAGAGCCTCATCAACATCGACCCGGAGAAGATTGCCGAAAATCCCGGCATGCTGCCCTACGCACACGAACGCGGCGGCGCGACCATCAAGCCGATGGACGCCGGTAAGGTGAAGGGCCTGGCAATGTCGGCGATGTACGAACAGACGGACCTGCAGCTGGACCAGATCAAGGCGCAGATCGAACTGCTCGCCCGCCAGGCCAACGAGATCCAGAACCGGATGACGATCAGCGAACGTATTTACGAAGCCGAAATGGGCATCGACCCCATCATCGGCCGTACCTATTACCTCTACTGCCGTAAAGACGGCAAGAACCTGCTGAGCATGGTCAGCCCCGCCGAATGGGGGCCGCGCATCCCGTACAGCTATATTGCCACCGTCAAACTGCTCGGTGATCACACCTGGGATATCCTGGAGCGGCGGGAAGATATTTCGGAAGGCGAGCTGTAAGATCGCTTGTTAGCCGAGGCTTTTACCGCCAATTCTTTTACCGCAACGGGTGCGCTCCGCGCGCGAGCCTTGCCGCTCGCGCGCGGAGCACACCCGTTAAGAAGTATTTTTTTGCGGACGGTATAAGTTGCAGCGTAACTTTTATTCAGGGGAGCCGACTTACCTTCACGTAAGAACAACTCCGTTATGAGACTACTGACACTCCTCCTCTTCGTTACCGCCTGTTTGCGTTGCGACGGGCCCGCCGCCAACGAAATTACAACTACCGGAAAAACAGCTGATGAACCGGCTGCCGTACCGTCACCCACCGGGCGGACGGCATCCGATCGTACTTTCAAGCCGGGCGGGTTCATCGGTTTGGTCACCGCCCAGAGTACGCCGGGCAGCGTCCGCGCCGCCTACGGTAAGGATGCGCTGGTTGCCGAAACGCTCTACGGCCCCGAAGGTGTCACCTACGAGGGGTACGTGCTCTTCCCCGGCACGGACGACGCGATCGAGCTGACTTTCCCGGAAACGGGAGAAGAGGCGGGCGTAGGGGGGACCATCCGCTCCGCCGGTAGCCATTGGCAAAGTGCCGACCACGGCGTGCGCATCGGTACCAGTCTGCGCGATCTCGAACGGCTCAACGGCGGGCCGTTCACTTTTTACGGCTTTGAATGGGACTTTGGTGGTCTGGTGGCCGACTGGAAGGGCGGTAAGCTGGAAGGGCACCGGATGGCGTTGACTTATGATTGGGACAGCCTGGAAGAAAGAGAGCAGCAAGAGGTGATCGGGGACCAGAAAATCCGGAGTGATTTGGCGGTGCTGGCGGGAGCGGGCGTCCGGGTCGCTGAGATCTACGTCAGTATGGAGTAGGGGCAGCGAAATCCCACCATCCCACGTTAAGAATAGGCAATCGATTGTAAAGGTAGCCGCCGATACGAAGAGTTTCATCCTCTACCCGAGCGGGCGAAAACTCCTTTTTAGTTATCTTGTCGCTCCCGACCATTAATTTTGGATTCCAGCAAACGAAGCCGTCAGCGGCCACGCATTTTGTTTTAAAGTCGCACACCGGGGCTTTACACCTCGATTTTGTTATCTGCATGAAACTAACACTTTTCATTACCCTGCTAAGCGGGGTGTTCCCCTTCTTGCTCTTCGGTCAGGTCAATCACGGATACTTCGAAGTACTCGCTTCCGATGATGGGTTGTCTGAAAACCATGTCAATTGCATCTACCAGGATGCGACGGGCTTCATGTGGTTCGGCACCTTTGACGGGCTGAACCGCTACGACGGCTATAACCTCGAAGCCTTTAAGCCGGACCCCAATGACGCTAATACCATCAGCGGCATCCTGATCTACGCCCTGACGGGTGACCGGCGGGGGAATCTCTGGATCGGCACCACGGGTACCGGCCTTAATCGCTATAACCCGGACACGGAACTTTTTCAGCGCTTTAAGCACGCCCCTGACAATCCGGGATCAGTGGGTAGCGACTTCATACAGAGTCTGCTGGTGGATCGCTACAACCGGCTGTGGGTCGGTACCGATAAGGGTGTAAGTTGCTTGCGGTTGGACGATTGGGAGGACGATGAGGAGGCTGCTTTCATTCAGTTGGAACTGGAGAAGGAACTGTCCGTTAACGTCATCTTCGAGGATAAAGACGGGCGCATCTGGTTAGGCACGAATACGGGGCTTTACCTGATCGAGAATCGGGAGGCGCAACCGCGATTAGTTACCGTACTGGAAGGGGAAGAGCTGCGCACCATTAACGCCATCACCGAAGCTCCGGAAGGCGGTATCATAGTTGGTGGAAGCTTTGGCCTTTTTCAGCAAATACCGCCCGGCGGCGATGGTATTGTATTCCGGCGCATCTCTGAACGCGGCGCGGAAAACCTGACCATCGATTCTACCCGCCTCAATATATGGGTCGGTACCCGCAACGGCTTAGAGGTATACGGCATTGGTAATGGCGGTGAGCCGCTGGTCTTGAAAACCAGATTCGAGCATAAAACCGCTAATGAAAACAGCATCAGTACCAATACGATCGAAGATTTATACACCGACCGGGCCGGCCATATCTGGATCGGAACTTTTGGCGGCGGAGTGAACCAGTACAATCCGGACCGGAAAAACTTTCACCAATTGGAACAGTGCGACGTGCCCTCTGAGTTGGCGGGTAACGGCATACGCGCGCTTTACCAAACTGAAGACAAGCGGCTTTGGATCGGTACCGTAGGTGGTGGTCTGCTTGTAGCCGATACGGCCTTACGGCCCAAGGTGCAACCGCGTTTCACCAAAATGGATGGGCCGGAGCGAATTTACGCCGTTCATGAAGTGAGGAACGCTTCCGGTCATTACCTCTATGTGGGTACGGACGTCGGCCCCGGCCTTTACCGGATGGATCTAAGCGAAGAAGTACCAACGAGCGAGCCCGTTCACAGCCTGGAAAATACGGTAATGTCGATCATGGAAGACAGTCGCAACCGCCTTTGGTTCGGCACTTACGCCGGGGGGCTGCACCTTTGGACGCCAAATCCTTCATCGGCCGGCGGCTACGACAAAAAGATATTTCTGCCGGGCGGGGAGGGGGCCATTCCCAGCCCCATCGTCCGTAGCCTGCTGGAAGACCGGCGGGGCAACATCTGGATCGGAACGGGAGACGGTCTGGCGATGCTGACGGCCCGCGAAGTCATGACGGAAAAGCCGGTTTTTCAAGTTTACCGCAACGTGGAGGGTGACGAAACTTCCCTCAGCCAGAACTATATTCTGCCGCTGTTCGAGTCTGAAGCCGGAACGATCTGGATTGGGACTTTTGGAGGCGGACTCAACCGCTTCGTACCGGCGAATGAGGGCAAAGCGGCTTACTTTCAGCAAATCACCGAGCACGACGGCCTGCCGAACGGCGTCATTAAATCTATTCTGGAAGACGGGGAAGGGCAACTATGGGTGACTTCCAACAAAGGAATCATGAAGTACTACCCGGAGAGCGACCGCATCCAGTCGTTCGACCGTAGCGACGGTTTAAGGAGTAACGAGTTTCAGGAACTCGCCGGCTACCGCCAGTCAAACGGCCTGATGGTCTACGGGGGCGTGAACGGGCTCGACTTTTTCTATCCTCATGAGATCGAAGACGGAAAGGCGGGGCTGCAACCCGTACTGACCCACCTGGAGATCAGTCACGCGCCGGTCATCCCCGGGCGTAAGTACAAAAGTCGCCAGGTCCTCGAAAAGCGGCTGTCGCAAACCGACCATATCGAGTTGCGGCATTCGGAGAACAGCATCTCGCTGGAGTTCGCCGCGCTCGACTACGCGACGCCCGAGAAAACACGCTTTGCCTATAAGCTGGAAGGCTTCAATGAAGACTGGGTATACCTGACCGCTAATCAACGGCGGGCAACTTACACCAACCTGCCGTGCCGGGATTTTACCTTCCTGGTCAAGGCGGAAAACAGCGACGGTATCTGGAGTGACGAGCCGACACGGCTGGACATCAGTATTTCTCCGCCTTTCTACCTGGCCTGGTATGCATATATTTTCTACGGCCTGCTCGTTTTGGGGGTGCTCTACGCTTTCCGTCGCTACTCCCTGATCGAAGTGGAAGAAAAGAATCGCCTGGTGATCGAAAACGTCTCGCGGGAGAAAATGCGCGAGCTTAACCAACTCAAGTTGCAGTTCTTCACCAACATTAGCCACGAGTTTCGTACACCCCTGACGCTCATCATCGGCCCGCTGGAAACGATGATCCAGTCCGGTGGGGCGCTCACCGAAGAAAACCGACGGAACTACCAGCACCTGATGTACAAAAATGCCAAGTACCTGCTGCGCCTGGTAAACCAGCTACTTGACTTCCGGAAGCTCGACCAGGGTTTAATGCCGCTCCAGGTGAGCAAGCGGGATATTGTGGACTTCATCCGAGAGATCACGGGCCCCTTCGAGTTCATGGCCAACAAGAAAGGCGTCGAGTACATCGTCTCCGCCGAAGAGGAACCCATCACACTTTGGTTCGACCCCGATGTCCTGGAAAAAGTAGTCTACAACCTGCTCGCTAACGCCTTTAAATTTACGCCCCCGGGTGGGCGGGTGGAGATCAATATTCGTAAAGATGTCAGTGCCTCCAGCGGTTTCGGCTCCGTTATGCTGACGGTCAGCGATACCGGGGCGGGCATTGCGCGCAAGCACGTGAAGCGCATCTTCGATCGCTTCTATAAGAGCTCAGCGGACAAAGCCCTGAACCGCGAAGGGGCGGGCATCGGCCTGGCGTATACCAAGAGCCTGCTCGATCTGCACCATAGTCAGATTTCCGTACGGAGCAAGGTGGGCGAGGGAACGACCTTTCAGGTTCAGCTCAGCCTGGACAAGAGCATATACGCCAAAGACGAGTTTCAGACCGGGGCAACCACTACCTACCTCTCTCAGTCCGACCCGCTCGATTACGTACTGCCGGAGACGGAGTACCAGCCCGTCGAAACGAATCTACCGCAGGCGACGCTCGCGCCGGGTGCCCACATCGTGCGTCAGGGCGAGGATGAAAGCCCCTTGTTGCTCTACATTGACGATAACGCCGACCTGCGCGACTTCATTCGCTCCAGTATGGCGGCGGACTTCCGCGTCATGGCGGCCGACGGTGGTATGGCGGGACTGGAACTGGCCAAGACCTCGCTACCCGACATTGTCATCACCGACCTCATGATGCCCGAAGTAGACGGTATGCAGGTATTGCAAAAGCTGAAGGAAGACCCTTCCACCAGCCACATACCGGTGATCATGCTGACGGCTAAATCGACCATGGAGGCCCGGATCGAAGGCGTCGGTTACGGAGCCGACGGTTACGTCACCAAGCCGTTTAACGTAGAGTTATTGCGCCAGCAGATCATCAACATCATCCAACGTCGGGAGGTGCTGCACGACCGTTTCCGCCGGGAGGTCATCACCTCGCCCAAAGAAGTGACGGTCACCAACGCCGACGAGGAATTCCTGCAGCGCGCCATGGCCATCGTGGAGGAGAACATGTCGAACACCGAATTCAGCGTAGAGCAGCTGGTGAAGGAAATGCGCGTCTCCCGCAGCAAACTGTACCTCAAGCTTAAAGCACTGACCGGGCAATCGAGCAGCGAATTTGTCCGCACCGTTCGCCTCAAGCGCGCCGTGCAACTGCTGGAAAACAGTGGTTACTCAGTAAAAGAAGTCATGTTCATGACGGGCTTCAATACGGCGTCTTACTTCTCGAAATGTTTCCGGCAGCAGTTCGGGATCGTGCCGAGCGAGTACATCAAGAGCCGGAAGAAAGCGGCGGCGGAGGGAGAGGCGTAGTGGTGCGAAGCCGTCTCCGACGACATACATTATGTTGCGCTGCGCGCAACCTCATTTCCGGAGGAGGCTAAGGAGGAATATGAGAAGGAGGAGTAGCTGACGGAATGGTAAGCACTTTCCGGTTTAACTGATAACATCTCTTGTCTGAAGCTGAATGAGCACGTCCCTTTTCCTCCTTCAACTCTTTTTCTTCCTTCACGTCCTCTGGAAATGAATTTGCGCGAAGCGCAAAAGAAAGCACTCCCGGGAAGTGATGTGCTCGCCGTCGAAAACGGCTTCGCGCCGACCCCGGATGGATTAATGACCATTTAATTCCCAGGAAAAACCGACCGCATTAGTAACACATTGGGTAACGGGACTAGCTTTGGCGTTCTTCAACGATCAAAGCCAGTCTTCATGCAACCACGCCACATTCCACTGCTCCTCCTTCTTTGCTTTGCATCCGGCGTCCGCGCCCAGATGCGGACCGGTATTGATGACTGGCAAAACCCGCGGGTGACCGACATCAATAAACTGCCCGGGCGGGCCACCGCCTATTCCTTCCCGACCGAAGCCGCCGCGCTGACCACGGACCGGACGAAGAGCGACCGCGTGGTGAACCTGAACGGCACCTGGGATTTCAACTTCAGTGAGAAGCCGGCGGACGTGCCGGCGGATTTTCTGAAGCCCGGCTTCAACGACTGGAAGCCCATCGAGGTGCCGACCAACTGGGAAATGCAGGGTTTCGGCGTACCGATTTACACCAACTCCCAGCACCCGTTCGGTAACTACGATTACCCGACGATTCCGGCGGGCGATAACCCCGTCGGCATTTATCATCGCAAGTTCACCGTACCGGCCGCCTGGGCCGGGATGCGCAAGATCCTGCACTTCGGCGGCGTGACATCGGCTTACTACGTGTACGTCAACGGCAAGATGGTCGGCTACAGCCAGGACAGCTGCCTGCCCGGCGAATTCGACGTGACGGACTACGTAACCGACGGCGAAAACACCCTCGTGCTCAAGGTCTACCGCTACTCAGACGGCTCCTTTCTGGAAATGCAGGACCATTGGAAACTGAGTGGCGTTCATCGCGACGTGCTGCTGCTGGGCGAGCCCGAAATCAGTATCGAGGATTTTGCCGTACGCACCGAACTGGATCCGGAATACGAAGACGCAACGCTCAACATCCGTCCCGAAATGAAACGCTTCGTCGACGTCGACGGCTGGAAGATCACGGCCAAATTGATGGACGGCGGCGCAACCGTCGGTGAGCAAACCATCGCCGCGGATAAAGTGTCGAAGTTCAACTTCGGCCAGCGCTGGGAGCCCGACTTCAACCTCATCAGCCTCCCGGTCGACAACCCGAAAAAGTGGAGCGCGGAGCACCCGAACCTCTACACCCTGCTGCTGACGTTGACGGATAAGGCGGGTAAGACCGTCGACGTCAAATCCACCCGCGTCGGTTTTCGCAAGTTTGAATCCGACAAGGGGGTATTCAAGGTCAACGGCAAGCCCGTCAAACTCTACGGCGTCAACCGCCACGATCACCACCCGACGCGCGGAAAGGCGGTGACCTACGCCGATATGGAGCGCGATATGAAGTTGCTCAAGCGGGCCAATTTCAACGCCGTCCGCACAAGCCATTATCCGAACAACCCGGAATTCTACGACCTGGCCGACGAGTACGGCATTTACGTGATGGACGAAGCGAACGTGGAAAGCCACGGCCTGCGCGGGGAACTGACGAACGACCCGTTGTGGGCCGGCGCGATGCTTGACCGGGCCATTCGGATGGTGGAGCGCGACAAGAACCACGCGAGCATCTTCAGCTGGAGCCTCGGCAACGAGTCCGGCCTGGGCCCGAACCACGCCGCGATGACGGGCTGGATCAAGTACAAAGATCCCACGCGGCTGGTACACTATGAGGGCGCGAACGGCGGCGGCGGCGAGCTGTCGCCGCAGTCGCAAACAACCCCGGCCGACCCCTACCACGTCTCCGACATGATCAGCCGGATGTACCCGACGACGGAAGAATTCCGGAAAATGGACGCCAGCCAGGACGGCGACAAGATGGTGATCAGCTGCGAGTACACCCACGCGATGGGCAACTCGAACGGATCGCTGAAGGAGATCTGGGACGTGATCCATACCAGCAAGCGGATCGCCGGCGCCTTCGTCTGGGACTGGATGGACCAGGGCATTCTGGTGGAAAAAGACGGTTGCTCTCAGTACGTCTACGGCGGCTACTTCGGCCACCCGATCAACGACCACAGTTTTTGCATCAACGGCGTGATCAACTCCGATCAGACACCGAAACCGGCGATGGAGGAGTTCAAGTACGTACACCAGCCGTTCGACGTTACGGTCGGAGACGGAGGACGGACGGACTTGCGCATCGCGTACCGCCGGCCCTTCGCCCGGGCGGAAGACTACACTTTCAGCTACGCGATACTGGAGGATGGTAAACCCATCAGCCGGGGTGATTTGGAGCGGACGGGGCCGGTTCGCAATACGTCAGATTCGTGGCACTATAAAGTGCCGATGGACCATAAGCCGCAAGCCGGAAAGGTGTACCACCTCAACGTCAGCGTGACCCAGATCGCGGAGACGAAGTGGGCAAGAGCGGGCTACGAAGTGGCTAAAGCGCAGTTTCCTTTGGGCGGGGGCGCGGGTGCCAGGGAAATAGTAAGGGCGGGGAAGGTAGCAGCTGACATTTTGGGCGACGGCAGCGGTCGGCTGACCGCCGGCAACGTCTCCGCCACCGTCAGTGAATCCACCGGTTTCCTGACCAGCTACGTCGTGGACGGGGTCGAGCAGCTCTCCTCTCCCCTCGCGCCCAGCTTCTGGCGGCCGGTCACGGACAACGACCGTATCGGCTACAACACCCCCAAACGGCTGGCTTACTGGAAAACGGCCGCTGCGGCGGTAAAGAACCAAAGCCTGGTCAGCACCAGCGTCAGCACCGGGGCCAAGGGATTTGCGACGGATCAACTCCTGAAGGACGGTAAAGCCCGACAGCGGGTCACTTACCTCCTTCATCCCGACGGGGCGCTGGAGGTGTCCGTTGATTTCTTACCCGGCGACGGCCTGCCGGATATGCCCCGCGTCGGTCTTCAGCTCGGCCTCCCCACCGGCTACCGGCGCGTGGAATACCTCGGTCGCGGACCCCGGGAAAACTACGTCGATCGCAACCGGTCGGCTCTGGTCGGCCGCTATTCCGCCACGGCCGATGAACTGCAAACCGATTACGTCTACCCCCAGGCCAACGGCAACCGGACGGGTACCCACTGGGTCACCTTCGCCGACGCTTCCGGCAAGGGGCTCCGCATCACCGGCCGGAACTTCGAGTTCAGCGTATCCGACTACACGGACGAGAACCTGGAGCAAGCCGCCATGGTCTGTGAACTGGAGCAAGCCGGCTACCTGACGCTGCACCTCGATCACCGGCAGATGGGCGTGGGCGGTTTCAATAGCTGGAGTATGAAGGCGGCACCGGCGTTGGAATACCGTATTCCGGCTAAAAGTTATAGTTACTCCTTCGTACTTGAAGGCCTGCGATAGTTCTTACCTTTGGATTCTGATCAATCTCTATGACGGAACTTACCATACCTGACCTTCTAACGGCCGCCGCTGATTTCTGCATTCGGGAATCTACCCATGCTGGTGTCGAACTGTACGGCGTGACGGACGGGAAGGCCGTAGGAACTTTCATTGAAAAGAAGTTTCAGGCTTATCTGGAAGGTCATTTTCTATTCGAGAAAGGTTCCGCCGCAAGGGGAATTGATTTGCCTGATCCTCACATCAGAACGGATATCAAAGTGACCTCCGCTCGGCAGCCGCAGTCCTCTTGCCCTTATAGAGATTCCAAACAGAAAATTTACGGACTTGGATATAACCTGCTTATTTTCGTCTACGATAAAAGTGATGATGTTTCTACGGGAAAGTGCACGCTGAACTTTGTCGATTGTTCCTTCATCGAAGCAGCCCGCACGGCGGACTTCACAACTACCTATCGAATCAGGGAGATGCTGGAAGACGGAGCAATTCTGGATGACGTACTAGGTTACTTGATTGACAGAAATATTCCGGGGGATGAGATGACATTGCACCAGATCGCGGAGGCAATCATCGAAGCACCTCCCGTACAAGGTTACCTGACAATTTCAAACGCGTTGCAATGGAGACTTCAATACGGCAGGGTGTTAATCTAAAGGAAGCGGTTCAGGGAATTCATAAACTTTTGGCCAAATGAACATTTCCAGTTGGCTAATTGAGAATCTTTCGTCGGAAGTGAAGACTTTCTTTATCAGTAAGGAAAAAATTGCCGTTAGCCTTGACTCCGCAAATAAGCTCATTCGGAAAAAATCCGGCATTGTGGATTTTTTTGAATCCGAAGCGCACTGGCTTTGCGCCACGCAAATATCGGTTGACGGAGGTGGAGTCGTGGCGGAGCGCAGCCAAAAAGAATACGGAGACTACCAGACGAACGAGGAACTGGCAACGGCGGTTATCAGCTTAATCGATCCAACTGGCCAACCTGATGTTGTACTGGAACCGACATGTGGAAAAGGTAACTTTATACTGGCGGCGGTGACTTCTTTTCCTAATCTCCGGCGGGTAATTGGAGTCGAGGTGTATCTTCCTTACGTTTGGGAAACTAAGTATAAGCTACTCGCTTATTTTATCAGTAATCCCGATCGTCAGCCGCCAAAAATTTCTATTCTACACAAAAGCTTTTTTGACCTGGACCTTAGTCGGATAGCGGAGGAAATTAAGGCGTTAAAAGTATTGGTGCTTGGCAACCCTCCGTGGGCAATGAACGCGGATTTAAGTAATATGGATTCATCGAATCTCCCTCGGAAAACGAATAAACAACGGATGAGTGGAATGGACGCCATCACCGGGAAGTCCAACTTTGATATCGCGGAATCCATACTGCTGACCTTGCTGGAAAACTTTCACGAGAGAGAAGGTGCGTTGGCCGTCTTGGTAAAGAATAGCGTGATCAAGAATTTACTTGAAAAGCAGCAAATAAACAGGTTTTCGATAAGTAACATTCAGGTGCTGGAAATAGATGCTAAGAAGGAGTTTAACGTCTCGGTGAACTGCTCACTTCTCTACGCGATAATGGGTGAAGTGGCTGAATATCAGGCTAAAAAATCAGACTTTTACGTCGGGGAAACTGAAACGACCTTTGGGTGGGTGGGGAATAAGTTTGTCGCTAACGTCGATATGTATATTAAAAATTCGTCAATAGATGAACTGTCCGAAGTAGTGTGGCGGCAAGGGGTTAAACACGATTGCACGAAAGTCATGGAGTTGGAACCCTCCGAAGGGCTTTTCTTAAATAAGAACGGTGACATTGTAGAGCTGGAAAGTCGTTTCGTTCACCATTTGCTGAAAAGTTCTGACTTGAAAGGGGAACTTATTGAATCAGGCCGTAAGCGAATCATCATGACGCAGCGGAAAGTTGGTCAGGATACCAGCTACATTGCTAATGAAGCTCCTTTAACGTATGCTTACCTGTCGCAAAATGAAGCGGCTTTTGCTCGCCGAAAGTCTTCCATCTATAAAGGGAAACCGAAGTTTTCCATTTTTGGAGTAGGAGATTATTCATTTGCTCCCTACAAGGTTGCGATATCAGGTATGTACAATAGGACAAGGTTTTCGTTAGTAACCCCGGGCCCGGACGGTAAGCCGATCATGCTTGACGATACTTGTTACCTTGTCGGGTTCGATGCTTTAGACATTGCTACGGAAGTCTGGAGTCTGCTTAATGGAAAAGAGGTGCAAGATTTTCTTGCATCTATCATTTTTCAGGACGCTAAGCGAAAGATCACCAAGGATGTATTAATGAGAATTTGTCTGGTGAAAGCAATCGAGACAACCCGGTTAGAAAATAGGAACGCTGAGTTTCCCACTCTTGAAAGATACTTGGAAGAGCAGGGGGAAAGTGCTGACCAGTTAGCTTTGTTTTGAAGTGATTGACGTGCATCGTCGAACGTCGCCTGCTCAAAAAAAATTTACCTCCTCTTTTTGACACGATTGTAGGATTCCGGTAATTCAATAGGGGTAATATTTGTGATCTCATAACCACCACCCAATGACCAAATACCTCCTCACCACCACACTCCTCTTCTCTCTTTTTACCCTCGCCGCCCAGCCCACCTTCCTCCCCGGCGAAGACCCCAAACCCGCCGGCCAAAGCTGGTTAATGGTCCCTGAGCTTTCCGACGAGTTTAAGGGGCGAACCATCGACCGAAAGAAGTGGCAAATCGAGCCCGAGGGCAACGACTTCAGCTGGATCGGCCGCCCTCCGGGGCTATTCCAGGCGAAGAACATCCGCCAGAAGGGCGGCAAGCTGACCGTCGAGGTCGGTGTGCTCGACGAGCCGACCGTGATGAAAGGCGATACCTTTTTGTACTACGGCGGCATCGTCCGCTCGTGGCATCCCGGCACGCACGGCCTGTATTACGAGGCGCGGATCAAGGCCAACGCCACGGAGATGTCGACCACCTTCTGGCTTATGTCTAAATACAGTTGCGAGCAGAAGCAGGAACTCGACATCCTGGAGTGCGTCGGCGCGGTATCCCCCGGGAAGGCGGACTGGGTCGAGGACTGGGACCAGATTTTTCACTCCAACGCCATCCACCGCAAAACGGAGTGCAACCCCGAGCCGACGCAGATACAAAGTCAGATGACGCCGGAAACGAAGAACTGGGAACGCTACTACGTCTACGGCTGCTGGTGGAAATCGCCGGACGAGCTGCGCTTCTACCTCGACGGCAAGTACGTCTACTCGATCACGCCCAGCATCGGCTTCGACATGCCGGCCTACCTGCACATGGCCATCGAAACCTACGACTGGAACCCGGTACCGGCGGACGGCGGGGTGCTGGCGCGGACGAAGCGGAAGGGGCGGACGACGAGTTATGATTGGGTCAGGACCTGGCGGTTGGAGTAAAACAACGTCCCAAACCTCCTCCCGGCACCCGCGTCCCCCCGCCCAAATTGTTGAAGGGTATTCCCCCTAATCGAACAACAACTCCACCATCTCCCGCCGAAACAGCCGCCGCGACCCCGCGTCGATCTCCCCGCCCGAGCCGTTGATGAAGTAGATGATCAGCCGCTCGCTCTCCGGCCAGTACCACATCCGGGCCTTGCGCCCCTGGTAGCCGCCGTTGAAGCCGATGGCGCGACCGTCCGAGGTTTCCAGCGTGAGGAGGCCGGAGCCGAAACCGAGGTTACGCTCCACCCGGTCGCCGTCGTTGTAAATGAAGTCGTCCGGCCGGAAGAAGGGGACGTTGGGCTGAAAAAGAAGGGCCTCGGGGCCGCCGGTACCGAGCACATCGCCGTCGTCGATCAGGGCTTTCAAAAAAACGGCCAGGTCGCGTGGCGTGGAGACGATGCCGCCCGCCATCGACGCGCGAATGGCGTTCGTCTCCGTCACGTCGGTCACCCGCCCGGTGCCGTAGCGGTCAAAGTAGGCGCGGCTGATGCCGACCGGGATTCCCCCGTCCTGATCGAACCAAGTGTCGGCCAGGCCGAGCGGCGTGAAGATGCGGTCTTGCAGTAAGGTTTCGCCGCGCTCGCCGGTCACCCGCTCCAGGATCAGTTCCAGCAGCACGTAATTGGAATTCGAGTAAGCGGTCCTGGTGCCGGCGGGAAAGACCGCGCCCAACGGATAGATCTGTTTTAGCAAGTCCCCGGCCGTGAAAAACCGCCGGGGCCGTTCGCTGGCCGCGAAGGAAAAGGGCAGGTCCAGAATATCGGGGATGCCGCTGGTGTGGCGAAGCAAATCGCCGACGGTGGCGTCGGCGGCGTTGTCCACCTTACGGATGATCTCCTCGTCGAGGTAGCGGGAGATGCTGTCCGTCAGGGCGAGTTCGCCGGAGACCAGCAACTGGTGTACCAGCACGGCGGTGAAGACCTTGGTGATGCTGCCGATCAGGTGCTGGTGGCACGGCCGCATGTCCACGTCGTTGTAGATGTCGGCCTGGCCCGCCGCGCCTTGCCATTCGCCCTCCTGCGTTTCGATCAGCATACTGATGCCGGGAAAACCCCCGGCGGTTTTAGCTTCGAGGAAAGACTGGAAACGAGCGGAATCGGGATGGGTGGATAGCCGGGGGAAAGTGCAGGCGTAGTCTTCGGCGGGGAAGGTGGACGGGCCTTTGATGCAGGCGGTGAGGAAGGCGAGGAGGAGGAAGGGGAGGTGTTTCATGGGGGAATAAGATTCTCGATTTTGGATTATTGATTCTTGATTTGGTTACCGCGGGTGGGAGGATTCTTGATTGGCTGCCGCACGTGGGAGGTGATACCGGTGCATCAAAAGCTGACGAGGACGCCCGCGTGGCTGAAGGTGTGCAGCGACGGCAGCAGCAGAAAGGTTTCGTGGCGGACGTGGAAGCGCAGCGGTAGCCCGGTTATGGCTTTGAGGTCGAGGCCGATACCGACGCCGAGCGAGGGCATGAAATGGCTGACGCCGTAGTTGGTCGCGAGTTCGTAGCGGTCGCCTTCTCGCGCGAACGACTGCACGGTCGGGTAGGAGCGGGCGTAGCCGACGCCGGGGACGAGGTGGAGATCGAGGGTGCGGAAAAAGCGGAGGCCGAGGCGCGGTTTGTAGGCGATGTAGCCCGCCTGCTCGTTTTCGGCGTGGTGGTAATAGCCGAGTTCGAGGGCGTGGCTGAACTGGAACGAACCACCGCGTTCCCGCCGGCTTTCGATGGACAGGGCGAGGCCGGGATTGAAGCTGTTCGCCGGGTTGCCGGGCAGGTGCTGAAACGGAAAACCGACGTGCTCGTCGAGCACGGAAAGGCCGACGGAGAAGACGCGGTCGCTTTGGGCGTGGGCGTGCGGGAGGATTAGCAGCAGGGCCGCGGTAAGGAGTAATAGTCGCATTGGTGGGTTGTACTTTTAGATTTTTGGGCGGGTGCGCGGGTGCGCGGGAAGGATCGGGTGCGTTTATTTTCTGGTTTCCGCCGAATGGGCTTTCCCGAAATCGAATTTTTCGACCGTCCACCAAATACCCGTCAGTAAGGGAGCCGTGGCTTTGGACAGTTCCGTGTTGGAGATCATCACGACGGCGCGCTGTTTCGCCTTGTCGTACACCAGGTTGGTGATCACGCCGGGGTCGCCGCCGTTGTGGCTGAAGCCCGGTTGGTGACGGGGCAACTCCCAGATGATGCCGTAGTCCGCGCCGTACCCATTGTCGGTCTGGGGGGAGAACATAGTTTTGTAGCTGGTTTTGCTCAGAAGGGTGCCGCCGCCTTTGTAGCCTTTGATCATCTCGAAGGTGTATTTTGCCAAATCGGCGGTGCTGGTTATCAGGCCGCCGTCGGCAATGGTGAGCAGGCTGTAGTCGGGCGCGGGGAGGGCGGGGCTATAGTAGCGTTTGGACATCCGGCCGTCGGGAATCGGCTCGCCTTCCCACCAGCTACCGGTCATGCCGAGCGGCGTGAAGATTTCCCGGCGGGTGTAGTCTTCGTAAGACATCCCGGTTGCGCCTTCCAGCACGAGTGCGCCGAGGGCGGCGGCCGTGTTGCTGTACGCCGCCGTGCCGCCGGGGGCGTTCTTTTTGTCGTACACTTTGGGGCTGTAGAAGCGGCCGGTCGGGGCAAGGGTCTGGTGCAGCAGTTCGCTGTCGTCGAGCAGCTCGTTGTCCCAGATGAGCTTGCGGTAGCGCCACATGTCGGTCAACTGCTCCTTGGTCAGGGCGCGACCGGCGGGGAAGTAGTAGGCATGGGCGTAAGCCTCCGTGTCGCTGATCGAGGAGGTGTGGGTGAGCAACTGCCGGACGGTGATCGTCGAGCCGGGGAAGTGAGGGTTGGCAACGGGGAAACCGAGGTAGTCGTTCACGTCGTCGTCAAGACGCAGCTTGCCCTGGTCCACGGCTTTCATCATCGCAACGGCCAGGAAGGTTTTGGAGATGGAGGCGATGTTGAGCACCGTATGTTCGGTGAACGCGCGACCGCCGGCCAGGTCGGCCTTACCGAAGGAACGGCGGTAGATCACGCCGCTGGTATCCACCACTACGGCGGACATTCCGGCGACCGTCCCCTCGGCGAACTTCTTGTCGAGGGCGGCGTCGAGTTCGGCAATGGTGGCCGGGCCGGGCGCTTCAGGCTGCTGCTTGGCCGCGCCGCAACCGGCTAAGAGGAATAGAAGGAGAATTAAGAATCTGGACATGGTGTCGCTGTTTATGAGGTGATCTCGTTACAGGGGCAAAAGAGCGACAAGTCAATGATTACGGGGTGCCAACGGAAGGAGTGGTACGGTTTTTAAGAGGATTATAGTGTTTTCTTTCATAGAGGTGCAAATCGGCGGCGTGTATACCGTCCCGCTCGCGGTTTGACACCTCCGAGGAACTTTTGGTTTACTTCGCTTCGCTACGTAAGCCAAAAGATGCCTCGGAGGTGCAAACCACTTCGCTTACCAGACTCATGTACGGTGAGGTTTTTGGTTGCTCCTCCGAGGTGTCTTTTCGGCAACGTAGCGAAGCGGAGTTGATGAAAAGCTCCTCGGAGGTGTCAACCAAAAACCGGGCGAAATGAAAATATTGCACCCCCTACCTCGGAGGTGTCAACCAAAAACCGGGAAGATTGCTACGTTTTCCCCGCCTTCCCGTTTTACGTTCTGAGCAAAGCTCCTCAACCATTTTTGCGGGTAAAGGAGCCCGGTTTCCAATCAGCTTTAAGCTTCTGCCCCAAACCCCGCCCGCCACGCCCCCGGCGTCATTCCCACCTGCTGTTTGAATACCCGGTTGAAGCTCGTCTTCGATTTGAAGCCGGAAGCGTACGCAATCTCGATGATCGAGCGGACGCCGTAGGGGTCGGCGATCATGGCGGCCCGCACGGCGGCGATGCGGTGCTGGTTGATCAGGTCGTAGAAGCTGGTGCCGAGGTGCTGGTTGAGCAGCAGCGAGAGTTTCTTGTCGGTGCAGGGCAACAGGGCGGCGAGTTTGCCGAGGGTGAGCTCCTCGTCGAGGTAGGCTTCGTCTTCGGTCAGGACGGTTTGGAGGCGGGCTTCCAGTTCGGCCGCTTCGGGGAGCGGGGCGGGGGTGGGGACCTTGGTTTTTAACGCTTCTTCCGCCGGCACCCGCGTCCGCGCCAAAAGAAAATCAGGCAGGAAGACGCGACTTTGCGACACGCCGTGGATACCCAGGTAAACGATCATGACGGTAAGCACGGCGATGGAGAGGTAGCCGGTGTTCCAATTCAATTCGCCGAGGGTCAACTCGTAGAAACTGGTGAAGAGATCGATAACGATCACGGCCAGCACACCGATGAAAAAGCGGCGCACCCACTCGAAGCCGGCGGAATCCAGCTCGCTGAAATAATCCTTTACGACCGCCCGGTAACGCCGCAGCAAACGCAAAGACCACAGCGTGTAGACCAGCAGGTACAGCATATGGATGATGTAAAACCAGTCGCTTTCGACGACCAGGAGGAGGTAGTTGAAAATGGGGCCGCCGCGAAAGATGGAAACCATCACCGGGATGGTGATCAGACACAGGTAGCCCAGCATAAACAGGAAGTGGGGCCAATGCCGCCGCACCAGACCCGCGGCCGGTTGATAGAGCGATTTGACGTACAGCAACAGCAAGGGGCCGATCCAGAAGGCCAGTACGTCATCGAACGGATAGGTGAGGATTTGCACCACACCCAGATCGTGGAAATGAGCGTAAATGTGGATGATTTCCACCAGCGTAGCCCCGAAAACGGCCATCAGTAGTACGTCGGGCAAGGCCCGCTCCTTGCGATGCCGGAGCAGAACGAGAATACCCACGTTGAAGACGAGGCCGCTGATGAGAAAGAAATCGAAAAGTAAATTCACCGGTTGCCGGGGTTGAATGATTGGGGCAAAGGAAAGGCTTGTTTTTTTAGCGAAGGTTGCACCCCGGGACAATCGCTATTGGTAAAACCGGACGCTCGAAGGACCAATTATACGATTCCGTGGCGATGAAGCGTAGCGTAATCGCCGCGGAATCGTATAATTGGACGCTTCAAGGACCTCCCAATTGTAGCACAGGTCCTTCAAGCGTCCGGTCCGCCAAAAAGCGATTGCCCTGTGGTGCACCCGCGGTATAAATTGTAACCAAAGAACCCCGTTCAGCCCGTCGAACCAAGCCGACGCGCCTCCCGTTTCACCCACATGCAGTACCTGTTTCTATCGCTACTATTGGCGTTCACCGGCTGCGCTCAAAAAGCTACCATGAACGGCACCGAACCTACCCCCATCTTTACCTCCAGCCCCGAAACCTCCGCGCGGTGGCGCGTGCAGGACGACGTCGTGATGGGCGGCCGCTCCTCCGGCCACGTGAAAGTCGACGACGAGGGCCACGTCCGCTTTCACGGCGACGTGAGCCTGGAAAACAACGGCGGCTTTTCGTCGATCCTCTACGACGTGTCGCCGGCCAAACCGGTCACCGGGCTGGTGGCCTTCAGCCTCCGTCTCAAAGGTGACGGTAAGGCCTACACCTTCCGCGTCAAATCCGCCGCCGGCGACGGTTTTTACCATGAGAAGAGCTTCCCGACCAACGGAAAATGGGAGACGGTCACCATCCCGTTCGCCTCCATGAGTGCTATGCACCACGGCGAACCGGTGGACGTGCCGAACTACGCCGGACAGGACGTGAATAAAATGCAACTGCTGATCGGTAACGGCAAACCGCAGTCCTTCGAGATGCTGCTGGACGTGGTGGAGGCTTTATAAAGTCTGCGCCCGACGCAGCCGGATAAAAAAATTCCGTGCGGTTTCGAGAAACCGCACGGAATTTTTTTATGCCTTGAACGTCGATTTACGCTACCGGAGCGCCGATGGCCTTTTCCTTGTCCGGGGCGTGGGCGGCGTGCCCGTTACTTCCGTGACCGGGTCGCACCTCGATTCTGTTCAGTGCCTGCGTCAGGTCTTCGATGATCGCCGCGGCGCCGTCGACGTAGCCGAGGGCTAAACGAACCGTACCGCGCGGCACGCCGATATCCACCAGCTGGTCTTCGGTATATTCGTAGTACGTGAAGAACGTGCTTTGCTCCACCAGGGTCTGGGGCGCGCCGAAGTTGGAAGCCATGTAGGGCAGCTTCATGTATTCGATCAGCTTGGAGGTGTCCGCTTCGCTCAGATCAAGCTCGAAGGTAATGACCGCGCCGTGGCCGTTGAGGTACTTTCCGGCCAGCTCGTAGTGCGGGTGGGATTCGAGGCCGGTGTAGAACACCTTGGCGACTTTCTCGTGCCGGTCCAGGAAGGTGGCTACTTCCAGGCCCATGGCGTTGACCTTCTCCATCCGCATTTCCAGGGTGTTGAGGCTGCGGTTGAGCAGGAAGGCGACTTCACCGTCGGCGATGCCGCCGGTGGTATCGCGGTACCATTGTATTTTTTCCAGCAGGTCCTGGTCGCCCGAAACGACGCCGGCCATGATGTCGCCCTGACCGCTGAGGTACTTCGTGGCACTGAAGATGGCCAGGTTGACACCCCACTTGAGGGGGTAGAAGTTGGGCGGTGGGGAGAAGGAGCTGTCCATGGTGATGATGACGTCGTCACCCACGGTTTCCCTGACCTTCACCAGGTCCGTGACGTACATGTGCGGGGAAGACGGCATTTCGAGGTGGAGCAACGCGATGTCGTGCTCGAAATCCTGCAGCCCCTGGATGAATTTTTCGGGGTCGACGATGGACAGCTCGTGACAGATGACGCCGAACTTGGGCATGATCACCTGGAACACGTTTCTGATTTGCCGGTAGGATTCGCTGGGGTAAACGACGTGGTCGCCGCTTTTCAGGATCGACAGGAAGGCCGTGATGTGAGCGGCCATGCCGGAGGTGAAGATCAGTGATTTTTCCGCGCCGGACAGCACGGATAACCGATCTTCCACGTGTTCCCAGGTCGGGTTGTTGTAGCGGCCGTAGCGGCCCAGGCTTCTTTCCTTCGTGTGCAGGCCGTCGACGACTTCCTGGTTGTCTTTGAAGAAGTAGGACGCGCTGCGGTAAGTCGGCGGAATGATGCTGTTGATGTAATTGTCTTCGGTTCTTTTTCTGGACATTATGCTTGTGTCAGGTAATCGTAATCATGGTTGAATTGTATTTCTAGCTTAAACAGCGGATGAAATACGCGACGAGCGGATAATTCCTACTCACGTCCGGTTAACGGGAGCGGGCGGCCGGTTGTTCCCTCCACTTCCTTACCGGCCGGCGGTCAGACCCGCTTTTGAACGCCCGGTCGCCCAATCCCAAACATTACGACAACGCCCGGACGGTGGAATGACACACCTTTAACCCGAATCAATGATCGCCCATGCGCCCGCTCCTCCACCTCGCCCTTTTATCCTTCCGTTGCACCCGCGTCCCCCGCCCAAGGGATAATGGGGAAATGGGAAAGTGTAAAGGAGGAAGAAGGGACGGACATCGCTAGCTGCTCCTCTTCCTCCCTTTTTCCCTTACCCGCGCGGTGAGACCTCCCCCGGCGACCGCCGGAAATCAGTCGCCGGCCCGGCCGTCGCGGTGACGCAATACTCCATGCCGGGCGAATAACCCGCTAGTAACGGGGAATTAACCCATAGTGCAAGCCCGCGAAAACCGAACGGAGGATATTTGCTTTTCCAATGAAGGAGCGTAGCAGGCTACGCCTGGTGCCGAGTATTTAAGAACTCGACAACCAAGCGAAGTCTGTTTTCACAACGCGTTTCCATCAAAACTCGATCTAAGCAAAACCGATACAAATCATGCGCACCCTAACCAGTTTGATTCTATACGTTTTCGTTACCGCTCTTCCGGCGATGCTCACCGCCCAGGTGGAAGTGAACGTCAACTTCGACGTTCGGCACGTTGTGGGCGGGATCGATTCGTTCGAGCGGGAAAAATTCATCGTTTTACATTCTTCGCCGGACGATACGGACTATAACGGTATCGACGACAAGCTGGACAGCCTCGTCAACGTGTACGATGCTTACTTCGGCCGGGAGACCGGTCGGATGCGCTTTGTCTCTTCCCAGGTCGGCGAAGACCCCGACCGGCCCGGATACGCCGACCCGGCCGGCATCACGGAATGGGGGGACCGGCTGAACGGTAACTACGCCAACCGAACAAACCGTCACGGTCTGGAAAAAGGCCGCCTGATCACCGCGGCCCAGTCCGTGCCTTTTTACCCGAACGGCGCCAACCCGGTGAACGCGAATGCCCCTTCGGCCGAGCACTGGTTTTTCTCCACGGTCAATACCGTCAACGAACCCTTCGCCTCCGCTACCGGGGAATACATCGGTCGCTTTCTCCGGGATGGCTACGGTGAGGGAGGTACGGACGGTCCTCCCCGGCCTACTTTCGTTGAGGTGATGAACGAACCGATCTGGCCCCTCGTCGACGCCAGTCTTTTCGGTGGCGGGAACATCGACGATATTTTCACCATGCACCTCACCGTTGCCGATTCCGTGCGCAAGTACAGCCCCGAGAGCCTGATCGGCGGGTATTGTACCGCCTTCCCCGATTTCGAGAAATTCGGCGCGGCCCCCGCGAACAACCGACTTTTCGGGCAGTGGGAGGAACGCTGGAGGCGCTTCGTCGACGAAATAGGCCCGGAGATGGATTTTTACTCCCTGCACTTTTACGACTTCCACAGCCTGGGGGGCAAGGAACTGTTGCGTAAGGGATCGAATATGGAAGCCACGCTCGACATGCTGGAGCACTACGGCACCATCACCGACGGCCGGGTGAAGCCGATGGTGATCTCCGAATACGGTGCGCAGCTCAATGATTTCTACCCGGACCCGTGGTCGCCCGGGCGCGACTGGCTCATCCTGAAATCCTTCTCTTCCATGATGATGCAGTTCATGGAGCGGCCGAACACCATTGAGAAAACGGTGCCTTTCGCCCTGCATAAGGCCGAGTTCGGATTCGGAGACAACGGCCCGGGCATCCCCTACCCCTGGCGCCTGCTGCGCCGCGCCAACGAGCCGGCCGATTATTCCGGCGACTGGGTATTTACCGAGGTGGTGAAATTTTACGAGCTTTGGAGCGACGTGCGCGGTACGCGGGTGGATACGAGATCTTCCGATGTCGACATTATGGTCGATGCCTTCGTGGATCGGGATAACAATAAGGGGTACCTCGTGCTCAACAGCCTCGACGAGGCCGAGCGGGAAATCGACCTGAGCACCGTCGGTATATCGGTCGCCAACGTGAGCGGGGTGAAGATAAAGCACCTTTTCCTGGATGAAGCCGCTGACGCTCCCGTGCTCGACGTGACCGAGATGACGCTGATGCCGGCTTCGGTCACCCTGGCCGAAGAAGCCTGCATGATCATCGAGCTTACGTTCACCGCTTCCCCGGAGATCACCGAATCCTCGACGGAAGAAAAGATTTACGCCACGACCTATAAGCAAGCCATTACCGCCGGCCGAAGCATCGACTTTACCCTTCCCGGCATCAGTGCCGGCGAACAAGGCGAGGCCGTATTACGGCTGGGCGTGGGCCGGGCGCCGGGCGCGGAGCGGATTCCCTCGGTGGTCGTCAACGGTACGTCCGTGGCCGTTCCGACGGACTACCGCGGAGACGTGCAGGAAGACCGCGATATTTTCTTCGGCGTGCTCGAGATTCCGGTGCCCTACGACCTGCTGACGGACGGCGAGAACCTCGTCGGCATCACCTTCCCCGACGCGGGCGGCTTCGTCAGCAGTTGCGCGCTCCAGACTTTCGCCTTTACGCGTGAGATTGCGCGTAACGCCGGTCCGGACCGGGAACGCCTCATCGTTTTTATGAACCGCGATGAATTCATTCCCGAAGGCGGCGCCGTACCCCGATTCAACGTGGGCCGGCGGTTTACGGCTGAGCTGGCTTACCAGACCGGCATAACGAACGGTTTGGAGGAAGACCTTAATTACGTGGCCATGCAGGTACGGCAGGTCGACGAAAACTCCGCCACGGTGAATACCAGCGCGTTCAACGCGGTAATCAGCGGGGAGGAGGCTAACCGCGGTCGTAGAAGCATCGCTTACGTCTTGCCCGATACCTTCGACGACGGGTCGGCGATCCCCCCCACGGCCGACCTGCCGGAGGGGCACAGCCTGCTGCTGTTGATCTTTATGTCCGTGGACGACGACGCCGGCTTTGCCGACGCCAACTCCGAAATCATCATCCGGTTAGCGCCGGACCGCCAACGTGATATCCGCTGGACGAACAAAGACGCGTACGTACCGAGTGACGGCGGTTCCCCCACGTTCGTCCCCGGCGAAACATTCCCCGTTAAAATCTCCTACGCCACCGGAAGCAGCGGCGGCGTGGAAGAGCAGCTGAGCATCATCACGATGATGGTTCGCCAGGTGGATGCCGACAACGCCCCCGTGAAGACCAGTACGTTCAACGTGATCGCAAGCAACTCGGCGGGCAACGAAGGCGAGCTGGACCTGAACTACACCCTGCCCCGCAATTTCGACGACGGCTCCGTAATCCCGACGACCGCGCAACTGCCGGCCGGGCACCGGTTACTGCTGCTGTTGGAAATGCAAACCGAGGAAGGAGAAGATTTTGCCGATGACAATACCGAGATCACGATCATCGAAGACCAGGGGGACCGCGAGCGAGCCGTTTCTTTCAGCAACAAGGCGGATTATATTCCGGCGGGGGCCTCGCAACCGGTGTTCGAGGCCGGGGAAACCTTCTCCGCTACGATAAAATACGGGACCGCCCGAACCGATAACGTAGAAGAAGAACTCAACTACGTCGCCATGATGGTTCGGCAGGTCGACAACAATTTCGCCATCGTCAATACGAGTGCTTTTAACGTCGTCATCGGCAGCATGGCGGAGAATGTCGGAGAACAAACCTTCGATTATACCTTACCCATGACTTTCAACGACGGTTCCCCCGTCCCCCTTACCAACGAACTGCCGAATGGTCATCAATTGTTACTGCTGGTATTCATGTCGGTCGATAACGACGCGGGCTTCGCCGACGACAATACCGTGATCACCATCGCGGAGCCGACGAGTGTCCGGCCGCAATTCCTGGGAGAAAGCCTGATCGAAACCTTTCCGAACCCGGCCCGGGAAGCCCTCACCCTTAAATCCGACGGCTTCGCGGGCCGGGTCGCGCTGGAGATCATCGACCTCGCCGGCCGTACCTGGCTGGTCAGAAAAATGGATCGCTTGCCGGATCTTTTGACGCTGCCCCTCGGTAGGCTGAAGTCGGGAGCCTACTTTCTCCGGTTATCGAATAACGAGGAAACGGCGATATTGAAGTTTATCAAGGAATAGGGGAATAAGTGCTTGTAGAGACAGGGTGTTCCGTTTGCAGGAGAATGAGTGTGACCGAATTTAGTGGGTGGCGGGTGGTAGGTGATATCTTACGATCGGGCGCCCTCCGGCCCGAGCATACACAAGTGAAATGCTACCTAAGGCTCTACTCGGCCCGGAGACCACACAGCCCAACACTCTCATTACAAATAAGCGGTCTTACTTTGAGCGCGCTAAAGCCACCAAGTAAAAAGCTTCATGGAACCATCCCATCCGCCGCTATTTCCCGCCCTTCGCTTTCTTCCAATCCTTTTGCTGCTGTTTACCGCCTGCCATCCTGATGTTACCGACACGCCAACCGTATTTACGGACATCAACGCTCCCACCCGTCTCACCACCCCGGACGGCGAAGCGCGCATCGCCCGTCGGGTCGACTCCCTCGTCAATCTCATGCCGCGCGAGGAAAAGATCGCCCAACTCCAGGGCGCCTGGCTGCGCGACCTCGTCGTCGACGGTAAGCTCTCCCCCGAAAAGTGCGACTCCCTGATCCCCCACGGCATCGGCCACCTCGCCCAGTTCTCCTCCTCCATCGGCCTGGCCCCGGAGGCCTTGCGCGACCTCGTCCGCGACCTGCAGGCATACCAGCGGACGAAGACCGTCAGCGGCATCCCCGCCATCTTCCACGAGGAGGCCATCTCCGGTTTCGCGGCGCGGGGCGCGACGACACTGCCGCAGCAGATCGGCATGGGCTGCACCTGGAACCCGGACCTGCTGCGCGCCAACACCCGCGCCTCCGCCCGCCTGATGCGGTCGGTCGGCGCGACGCAAGCGCTGTCGCCGATGCTGGACATCTGCCGCGACGCGCACTGGGGGCGGATCGAGGAGAGCTTCGGCGAAGACCCCTACCTCATCGCGCGGATGGGGCACGCCTTCGTCGCGGGCCTGCAGGGCGACGACCTGGCGACCGGCGTGGCGGCCACCACCAAGCACTTCGCCGGCTACGCGGGCGGCACGGACGACCCCCGGCTGTTCTACGAGGAAACGCTGCTGCCCCACGAGGTGACCGTCCGCCTGGCCGACGCCCAAAGCGCGATGGCCGGTTACCACGCCGTACACGGCGTACCCTGCTCGGCCAACGAGGAGTTACTGACCGACATCCTGCGCACCTCTTGGGGTTTCGACGGGGTGGTGATCTCCGATTTTTGGTCGGTCAACCAGGTGTTCACCAAGTTCGGGTACGGCAAAGACCAGCGGGACGCGGCGGTGAAAAGCCTCTCCGCCGGCCTCGACGTGGAGCTGCCCAAAGGCGCGGCTTTCCCCTTTCTCGGCAGTGCCCTCGACGAAGGCGCGCTAGCCGAGGCGACGCTCGACCGCGCCCTCCGCCGGGTGCTCACCTTAAAGGCCCGCCTCGGCCTGCTCGGCCCCGACGCCCGCCTGACCGCCGACGGCCCGCTCGACTTCGACCCGCCGGAAAACCGCGCGCGCGCCTACGAATCCGCCGTGCAGTCCGTGGTGATGCTGAAGAACGACGGCGTACTGCCGCTGGGGGCGGAGACTCACAAGATCGCCGTCGTCGGCCCCAACGCCGACGCGGTGCAGTCGTTGCTCGGCGATTATTCCTACCAGTCGCTGTCCGCCTACTGGTGGAAGCTGCCCACCGACCCGCTGAACCCCAAACTGGTGACGCTGCTGGAAGGCCTGCGCGGCAGCGTCGGCCCCGACGTGGACATTGCCTACGCCCGCGGCTGCGACTGGACCAAGTCCCTCCAGTCCGAGCTCGACGCCGTCGACACCAGCATCGGCGATGCGCGTAGTAAGGACGTGGAGTTCCTGAAGATCGACGACCTGCCCACGCCCGACGTGGAAGCGGCTCTGAAGATCGCGGCCGAAAGCGACGTCATCATCGCGGCGATGGGGGAGCACCTCTACCTCTCGGGCGAAAACCGTAACCGCTCCGACATCCGCCTGCCGGGCGAGCAACAGGCCTTCGTCAAGCAGTTGGCGGCCACGGGTAAGCCCGTCGTGCTCGTTCTCTTCTCCGGCCGCCCGCTGATGCTGACCGAGCTGGAAGCGGACTGCGCGGCAATACTGTCCGCCTGGTTCCCCGGTGAGGAGGGCGGCAACGCGGTGGCGGATCTGATCACCGGCAAGCAAAACCCCTCCGGTAAGCTGACGCTGACCTTCCCGGCGAACAACGAGCAGTCGCCACTCTGGTATGGGGAGGGGTACGACGCGGACGATATGCCGCTCTATCCGTTCGGGTACGGCCTCAGCTACACCACCTTCGAGTACGCCGACCTGGACGCGCCCGCCACGGCGGCCACCACCGACGAGTGGCTGACGCTCAGCTTCGACGTGACGAACACCGGACAACGGGCGGGGACGGAGGTGGTGCAGTTGTACGCGCTACCGAATCGTTTCGACTGGCCGTCAACGAAACAATCGCTGAAAGGATTTACCCGCGTTGACCTGGAAGCGGGGGAGACGAAGCGGGTGACTTTCCAGGTTTCGCCGGAGCAGTTCGCGGGCTACGTGGACGGTGGTTTCGCGGTGGCTCCGGGCCGGTACGAGTGGCGGGTGGGGGCTTCGGCGACGGACGTGCGGCTGCGGGGGCGGTTCGGGCTGACGGGGGAGGCCAAAGAAATGAAACTGAGGAACGGTTTCTTTTCCAACGTGATGACGGATTAAGGACGGACGCGCCCCGGGTCAGGCATTATCGGACCCAACCACGCCCTTGCCCGCTTCCTTTGCATCCCGCGTTTCCGCCCCCTCGATCTTTCATGATGAGCGGGCGATACGCGGCGGTGCCCGGGAGTAAAGTACCGGGGCGGGGACGCGGGTGAGCAGGTTGTTTTTTAAAGCCCCAGGTGCTTACGGTAAAACTTCCAGTTCTCCCGGGCCACGGCCCGCCCGAGTTCCAGCCCGGCCACGTTGTCGGCCTGAATATGGTAGCCGCCGAGCACGCGGGAGAAGCCCGCCATCTCCGCCGTTTCCGTGAACGTGGGGAAGTGGATGACCACCGTATCGCCCAGGTTGTCCGGCTCGGTCAGCGCGCCGGGGACGAGGGTGACGCTGGAGCCGAATTCGTCGCTGCCCGTCCAGAGTTTCAGCGCTTCGCCGCACGCGCCGCTGATGGTGCTGTGGCCCGAGACGTAGCTGGGGAAGGGCGGGCAGAGGAAGGTTTCCGGCGAATACGGCCGCCACTCCCGGCCTTTCATCTCGACGTTGCCGACGTTGGGGCCGCCCCAGGCTTCGATCACCTGGTCTTCGTAGTACTGATGCACCAGCGCGTAAGGGCGGGCGAAGTCATAGAACATTTTGGCGTCCCAGCTGGCGATGAAGGCGTCCATGGCCGTTGCCTGGTTGTAGAAGTACATCTTCACGTCCTGATCGAGGGTGTGTTGGTCGCGGACGGAGACTTCCTGGGCGAACTTGAGCCAGTGACCGGCTTGCTGTACGGATTTCGGGCCGTCGCGCATGAACTCCACCAGCGCGCGCTGCTCGTCGGTCAGGGTGCTTTGCAGTTCCATGACCTGTTTGACTTCGCGCGCCAGTTGTTCGGAGCCGACGGCGGGCGGCGGGCCGGGGCGAAACTGATCGCCGCTCTTCAGTCCGATGGGTTTGACTTTGTCCCAAAACGGCGTCAGGCAGGCGGGGGCGAAGCGGCCACCCTTGCCGTCGGCGAAGTACTTCGGTTGCCAGCGGATGACGTCCGTCATCTCGTCGGCGGAGTTGACGGGCACGTAGCCGGCGTAGTCGAAGTAAGCCCGCCCGTCGGAGCCCGCTTCTTCGCCGTACTGGTTGGCGCCGTCGCCGCGGCGGGCGGCGATGGTGGCGCGGGCGGCGAGGTTACCGACGCCGGCCGGGGTGGCGGGGTCCGTGGAAGCAGCGGTGGGGTCATAGCCGAGGTCGCGCATCAGCTTTTCGTACAGCGGCCGGTCGGCGGGGTAGTATTCCAGCAGCGCGCGGTAGGCGGCGTAGCTGACGGCTTCCCTTTTGTGGGCCGGGTCCCGCTCCCGGGCCGGCCGGCGGCTCACCTCCGCCCCCGCCTTACCGAGGTAAACGGGAATGGCCGCCGCGTCGTAGCGCGACCAGGCGTCGAATACGGCGACGAAGACCAGGCCGAGGTAGCGGGAGGTGACGGTGGGCCGGGGCTTATAGCGTTCCGTGTCGTTGGCCTGGGCGGTCAGGGCCATGGCCCCCCACCGGTAGGCGACGTTATCCGCACCTCTGGGTTGGGCGGCGGTCCTGTTTGCCATACCGTCCGCCACCGATGGAGCATTACAAAAGAGAAGAAATAACGGGAACAGAAGGACGATTCCCTTTACGGAAACGGAGCGTAAACTTTGCATGACGGAATGGCGGATTATCGAACCGGAAGTTTAAATGTCGATGGGGGTTGTAGCGGCGTTGGGGCGCGAAGTCTTATTCCCCCTTGGCCTTGTGCTGTCCCTTCCGCGCGCCCTCGAAACGGCGGATCAACTGGTAGTCGCCCGTCCGGTACTGGTGCGTCAGGCCCCACTCCATGATCTTGAGGGGGTCCGCGTTGTCGTCGTTTTCGCGCACGAGGCCGATGGCGTGCGGCGCGCCGGGGATGTAGCTCTTAATGTCGAAGTTGATGCCGTCGGGCGACCACTGAATGGTGTTCTTCTCCGGCCCGTCGGTGGTGATCAGGGCGGCGATGCCCCCGTCGTGGTGCCACACGCAGATCTCGTGGCCGCTGTTGCTGATCGGGTTGTACTTTGACTTGACGTAGGGCCCGAGGGGGTTATCCGCAATCGCGACGCCGTGGCGGATCTGGCGACCGCCG
>ENA-ORXT01001192-ORXT01001192.1-marine-metagenome-genome-assembly--contig:-NODE-1192-length-36227-cov-8.848243_pt1 | contig 36227 bp, 26 predicted proteins | sample MGYA00237868_ERZ511482 | MGnify/ENA metagenome assembly ERZ511482 | reverse complement strand
TGAGTTACCTTCTAGTGTGATTCCGTCCATCGGAATATTATCTGCTATACTATCCCCTACACAAAATGTGAATGGGCCTCCTGTCAGTGTTCCTCCTATCGGTTGATTTCTTGTTACGGATATCGAGTTAGACAATGCATAACAACCTCCAAGATTATTTGCATCAGCTCCTACTGCAAAAACAGTGGTGCTATCTTGGTACGTGATATTCCATATCAAACATATTCCTGTACCTGCATCATCAAAATCCACATCAGAAGGATCATTAGGTAAGCCTAAGATCATACCTACTTCATCCGTGACTACCCACTGTGTACTAGCAGTACTGGCAGTACTATCTACCACGAGGGTAACTTCTCCTGCTGGAATATTATCCGCTATGCTATCTCCTACACAAAATGTAAATGGGCCTCCTGCGATGGTACCAGCTATGACCTCACAAGGTTCTAAACAATCATCTCCAGATTTTCTAGTTACCGTTATCGAATTTGATAATGCAGCGCAACCAGCTATCTCTGTTGCATTAGACCCTACACTTAGTCCTGTTACAGACCCATAGTAACTCAAATGCCAAACTAAGCAAGCACCTGCTGGCGCATCATCAAAATTTACATCAGAAGGCATTCCTGGCAATCCAAGAATGACACCTAAAGTATCCGTGACTATCCACTGCGAGCTATCGCCTGCATTATCTGCCAGGCTGATTGCTCCTATAGGAATATTATCCACTATGCTATCGCCTACACAGAAAGAGAATGGACCTCCACTGATCATTCCTCCTGCTGGAGTATTTCTTGTTACTGTTATTGGATTCGATAATTCAAAACATCCAATCAGGTCATTGGCATTGCTGCCAACTACTGCTCCAGTCAGTCCATCTTCGAAACTAAGGTTCCAAATAATACACTGTCCTGCTGGCGCATCATCAAAATTGACATCAGAGATATCTGCTGGCAGACCTAGTATGGTGCCTGCGATGTCTGTAACCACCCATTGGAGATTACTACCCACTGCGCCTTCTATCGTTATACCTCCTGTGGCAATCGTATCTGCCATGCCATCTCCTACACAAAATGTAAAGGAACTAGGTGATAAAATACCTCCCTGAGGATCTGACCTGACAACTGATATTGGATTAGATAACTCAAAGCATCCTTCTAGCTGACTTGCATTATTACCAACGACTGCACCTGTCAGACCATCTTCAAAACTTAAATTCCATATCAAACATTCGCCTACACCCGCAATATCAAAATCGACATCCAAAATATCTGATGGTAGACCTAAAATAACTCCATCACTATCCGTCACTACCCACTGTAAGTTGGGCCCCATGGCACTGTCAAGTGCTATCGAGCCTGCTGGTACATTATCAGCTATCTCATCGCCAACACAAAACATGAATGGGCCTCCTGTAAGTTGTCCTCCTATTACCTCACATGGAGGTAGACAATCCAGACCACTTTTTCTTGTTACTGTTATTGAGTTTGAAAGTGAAAAACAACCTTCTAGATCACTCGCATTATTTCCTATTGCTGCACCAGTTAATCCTTCTTCAAAACTTAAGTGCCATATCAAACATACTCCAGCTGGAGCATCATTAAAATCTACTTGAGCTATATCTGCTGGTAGATCAAGAATCTCTCCTTGGTCATCTGTAACTACCCACTGCGAGTTACTTCCACTATTACCCGTCACTGTCACCTGTACATTATCTGCGATGGTATCTCCTACACAAAACTCGAATGGACCACCTATGATAGTGCCTCCTATTGGTTCATTACGGGTGACTGCTATAGAATTAGTAAGTGCAAAACAGCCAGTTAATTCATTTGCATTCATACCCATTTCTAATCCGGCCAAGTCATCTTCATATGATAAATACCAGACTAAGCAAACTCCAGATCCTGCATCATCAAAATTGACATCTGATGGGTCAGTTGGAAGTCCAAGTATATTACCTAATGTATCCGTAACCAACCACTGACCGTTTGTTCCATTATTATCAACCAATATTATTTCACCAGATGGTATGTTATCTGCTATGCTATCTCCAACACAGAACGTGAATGGACCACCTGAGATAGATCCACCAGTAACCACATTTCTTGTAACAGGGATTGAGTTAGAAAGCTCGAAACATCCTTGTAAATCACTTGCACTATTACCCACTTCTAGATTAGCAATATCTCCTTCATAGCTAAGATGCCAAACCAAGCATAGTCCTGCTCCTGCTACATCAAAATCGACATCAGATGGATCATTTGGCAATCCTAAGATCTCTCCATCTTCAGTAGTGACGACCCATTGCGAATTAGATGCAGCATTCCCATCAAGCGTGATGGCACCAGCGGGAATATTATCTGCTACTCCATCTCCAGCACAAAACACGAAAGGCCCTCCCGTAAGTGTACCTCCCATTGGTTCGATCCTGAACACGGATATAGGGTTAGATAAGCTATGACATCCACTAAGGTCTAGTGCATTGAGACCTACTTCCAGGCCTACTATATCTCCTGAGAATCCTAAGTGCCAGATCAAACAAGTACCCGAGCCTGCTTCTTCAAAATCTACTAGTGAAGGCCTCACAGGTATGCCTAAGATAATTCCTGCACCATCTGTTATAAGCCATCTTCTGCTATCTCCCTCACTACCTACTAGACTCAGGTCATCATCAGAAACAAAATCTGACATACCATCTCCGATACAAAAATTAAAAGGACCTCCAGTTAATTCTCCACCGTTTGCAATACTCCGATTGACTGTAACAGCATTTGATACACTATAGCAACCTTGGAGTTCTGCATTTATATTATTATCAATATCTAAACCATTGAGATCACCTGAAAAACTAACAAAATAGATCTGACAAGCTCCTTCTCCAGCAATATCAAAGTCAACCTCCGAAGGTCTACTAGGCAATCCTAATATTCTACCATCCTCATCAGTAATTACCCACTGGGCACCAGGACCAGATGCAATATCTAGCGACAGATCACTATCACTTATCATATCTGCTTGTCCATCTCCTACACAAAATGAAAATGGGCCTCCTTCTAATTCAATATCACTTGCTCCACCCCTTGTTATTGTAACTGGATTAGAAAGATCAGTACAACCAGAAAGGTCATTGGCATTAGCACCAACATCTAGACCCGATATTTCGCCTGAGTAACTTAAGTGCCATAGCAAGCAAACACCTGCAGGAGCAATGTCAAAATTCACATCACTTGGGTTTACTGGTATATCTAAGATAGTACCCGACTCGTCTGTTACTAGCCAACTCCTACTTTCTCCTTCTCTACCAAATAAATTTATATCATCACTTAATATTCTATCTTCTATACCATCGCCTACACAAAAATTAAATGGTCCCCCTTCTAACTCACCTCCATTGGCAGATGACCTATTCACAGTAAGTCCATTTGATAAGCTGTAACAACCGTCTAGTCTTGAAATATTTTCCCCTTCTTCTAAGCCTTCCACATCACCTGCAAAACTTAAGAAGTAAACAAAACATGTACCTTCAGCTACATCATCAAAATTCACATCAGTGGGCCTATTAGGCAATCCTAGAATATCTCCATTTGAATCTGTGACTATCCACTGTGCTCCTGGACCAGAGCTTGCATTATTAGAAATATCACTAGCAGAAATCATATCTGCCTCGCCATCTCCTACACAGAATGTAAATGGCCCTCCTTCCAGTACCGTTTCTCCTGCTCCTCCTCTATTGACTGTCACAGAGTTAGATAGATCAAAGCAACCTGAAATATCATTTATATTATCACCGACTTCAATACCTTCTAATTCTCCTTCGTAACTTCCATGCCATATCAAGCAAACTCCCGCTGGAGCATCATCAAAATTGACCAGTGATGGTCTTACTGGTGTACTTAAGATAGTACCGTCTGTATCTGTAACAAACCAAATCCTATTACTACCTCTCCATCTAAATAAATTAAGCTCTTCTCGAATGATCGTATCTATCATACCATCTCCTACACAAAAACTAAATGGTCCTCCTTCTAGATCACCACCGACTACAGAAGTCCTTGTAACCTCTATAGAATTTGATAAACCGAAGCAACCATCTAGATCACTAAATGCGTCATTACCTACTTCGAGCCCTTCTATTCCATCTTCATAACTTAAGTGCCACACTAAGCACACTCCCTCTGGTGCACCATCAAAATTGACATCAGATGGTCTACTCGGCAAACCTAAGATCTCACCTCTGCTATCCGTAATGATCCACTGCGAATTAGAACCTGATGCACCGCCAAGACTGATATCATCACGCGGGATAAAATTAGCATCTCCATCACCCACGCAAAACAGGTATGGTCCTCCAGTGATCGTACCACCGACCGACTTGCCTATATTCACTCTTATAGAATTAGATAGTTCAAAACATCCTTCCAGATCATTTGTACTTTCTCCAACCTCTAATCCTGATATATCATCATAGCTCAAGTGCCAAATAAACTGAACCCCACCCTCAGCATCACTAAAATCAAACGGCGGGCTACTAGGCAGATCAAGAATCGTCCCTCCTGCACTGGTAATGACCCAAGCAGTATTTGCACTTATATCTCTATTTACACTTAGGTCGACATCGACTCTGTTAGATCGTCCATTCTCAACGCAAACTCCGGTTTCTGTCAATCCATCAGTAGTTATGATCGTACCTGCATCTATTCTGTTTCTGGTAACGCTTAGCGTATTAGAAGAAGTAAAGCAGCCAACTGCATCATCTATATCTTCGCCAACTACCAATCCTTGTATTTCTTCATATGAACTTAGGTGCCTTACAAGATTAGTAACAAGATCTCCATCTTCAAAATCATATTCGGGACTATCAGATACTGAAATGATCCTACCTCTATTTGATGTTATAACCCAATAAGACTCTTCTCCTTGATCTCCTGACAATCTAAATCTTAGCTCATCTGATAATCCATCACCAGCACAAACCTCTATCTCGTCAGCACTAGAAGAAGCAAACTCTATAGTTCCTGCCAATGGTTGATTTCTTATCACCGTCAAGCTATTTGATACTGTGAAACATCCAGAAAGATCTGCAATATTTTCTCCTCTATTATTTCCCTGCAATCCATCTCTATAATTGACTTGCCATATAAGACAGGTTCCTTCATCTACCCCCTCAAAGTTAAATGGAGGTCTTGCATCAGATTCTAAGATAGAACCACTCTGGTCTGTAATGATCCAGTTTTTTCGCTCCGTAGTATTAGAAGAACTTCTCGATCCTACGAATATAAGGTCATCCACTCCATCATTCGTACATAGCGTAATATCAGTCACTTCCTCATTCCCGTTATCAATATGTATCGTAGAATTACTCACACCATTCCGCTCCACAGTTATCGGATTAGAAAGGTCAAAGCATCCTGTTATATTATTTGCATTCGCTCCCACTACTAGACCACCTAGATCACCAGTATAGCTAATATTCCATATCAGACAAACTCCCTCACCAGCGTCTTCAAAGTTAAAAGGTGGGCTCCCCGGAAGATCTAATATGTTGCCAGCTTCATCAGTTATCAACCATCTTCTACTATCTCCTTTACTGAATTTGAGTGAAGGCACTATTTCATCATTGATACCATCACCTGTGCAGGTAGTTGTATTGAAACCACCATCTTCTAATGAAATCATTCCACCATTAATAGAACTGATACATCCACTATGTAATCTTAACTGATCTATATCCCACAGGCTTAAATTTGCTCCATTATCTATAATGCAATAAGCAGTAAGTTCAAATGAGAATATAGTAGGTTTATCTACTACTAATCCAGAGAATAATGAAAGGTCTATAGTCTGCAAAGTCCAATCTCGCCCTGTAGGATGATCAGTACTTCTAAATACTTCTTGTCCTTCTGATGTAATTCTGACCCCATATCTGGTTGGATAATTATTCTTTCCGCTATCACCATCTATCCAGTCATAGTTGATCGGTGCTTTCTCGTAAAAAGTCAATGTTTTTAATTGTGCAAGATCTACTCCAGGCACTACCTCGACATCAAAACGAATCGCCTTTTCACTATCTCTCTCAAATGAGCATCCTGTATCACTATCTACGCACATCCCCGCTGTACCATCAACACCTGGTGTACATGAGTGTGTATTTTCTCGTGGATTATTTCTATAAAGCGCTCCTCCATGACCGATAACACTCATAGTGGCACAATCCGACTTATTAGAACTCAGTCCTTTAAACTCTTGGTAGTCGTTCAAAGAACCATTAGAGTTAGAGGTACAACTGTTTAAGTTAAACTGAATGATACTAGCATCTAATCTATCTTCTGGACAATCTTGTCCAGTCAATGGATTGCCAAACAAGATAAAAATTGGTAGAAAACACAGTAATAATTTTCTTAATAGCATTGCGATTAGTTTATTAGTTAATTGGTATAATCCTTTGGGGTGTTAAAGGCAGGTCCACTCATTACTTATCTCTCCGAGGAAAGACTATATAATACTACACAAAGAACTTGTGAAAAAAGGTCTTGACCAAAAAGGAATTTGAAACTTTATTTATTAATATGGGATTAGATAAATAGGCGACAGAACAAATAAATCATGCTTATCATGTGTGTTCTAAAGTATCGAGTAAAAGCGCAATTAGATGGCAACTTTGACTATATAGAAAATGTAATAATGTGAATTATAAAATTTCAAAATGAGCTAAGAAATAGTGAAATTTGGAGGTAAGAATGATATATATTTGCAATCCATTTTATACCACCTATTTAAGGTGATATTGGATAGTTGGCGTGGTAGCTCAGCTGGTTAGAGCGCAGCATTCATAATGCTGAGGTCGGCGGATCATGCCCGCCTCACGCTACTTACATGAAAACCCTTGACAATCTATTGACAAGGGTTTTTTTTATGTTCTTTCTGTAAATGAGGCACTTATGTTGAAATATCAGGTATAACAGGTCAAAAATGGTTTATAAAATCACTGTAACTATAAGTTAGGATCAGAATGGGTACCCGATACCAATATTGTATCTCAAATTATCTTGTCGCCAAGATCTTCTAAAGGGATCAAATTTGTTTTTTGTCCAACCAAATTCTTCGTTTGGTAGTGGCCCTCTTAATGGTAATCCAATATCTAACCTGATCAAGAAAAAATCAAAGTCTAGCCTAAACCCTACCCCTGTTCCGATAGCAATTTGTTTATAGAAATCCGAGAATCTAAAATTTCCTATTTGACTCTCTGCATCATTTAAAAGCCATACATTCCCCACATCCAAGAAAAAAGCCCCTTTGAGATAGCTGATCAGATGAAACCTATATTCCATATTCCATTCGATCTTGATATCTCCAGTCCTGTCTACGAACTGTAGCGCGAATGGGTCGTCCATATCCTCGGGCAAGAATGCACCTGGCCCTAAACCTCGTAAGGCAAAAGCTCTCAAACTATTGGCCCCACCTATAGAAAATTGCTTTATATAAGGTAGTGCTGAGCTGTTACCGTAAGCAACCCCTAATCCAGTGACCACTCTAGTGGCTAGATTAGATTTTCCGATCGGCCAATATTTTCTAAAATCGAATGATAACAATCCATACTGTGCATAGGGGATGCCGAAAAGTTCTCGCGTAGTTTCAGATGGATTGATGATCAGATTTAAAATGTTCCCTGCCGCTTCTAACTTAGCATTAAAAAAACTGTAGCGTCTATCTCCATTATTAGTTTGTGTAGTATGATTGTAGTTATACTCAAGCCCCGCTATCAGCAAATTTTCAAATGATTGTTCTAGCCTACTATTACTATCTAAGAGTAATTGAAAGTCTGTCGATTTATTTCTTACGGATAATTGATTGATCGTTATCGGGTATAGTTCGTGTGTTGCATTTTTGTTTGCTCTCCATCTAAATCCATATTTCAACACAAGGCTCTCTAAGGTGTAAAATTTAAATCTTCTCTGATAGGTAAAATTAGAATTGATCACTGTTCTAGGAATATATCTATTGCTTGTATAAAATGACTTGCCAGGGATATATATTTTTGGTAATCGTAATTCTGCTAATAGATTTAGATCAGTAGAATTGATGAAGCTCAGTTGGTCTCCTAATTGGGTTTCTACTTGTCCCGATAGAGATACTTTTAGATGCTCTGCGCTTTTAAATAAATTTCGATGCATATAACTCAATGATGCACCCGTCCCAAAAAAATTACCTGATCTATTGTTGAGCTCAAATTCACCAGATAGTACTTGCAATGGTTCTGGTGTTAACAGTATCCTTTGGCGTATGTAAGATTTACCTTCTATTATTATCTTCTCATTTTGGGTGTTGACAAATCTAAATAATCCAAGGTCTAATAATCTACTTTTAGTTTTGGCTTCATTAACCCTACTATAGTAGCTGCTAGGTTTTATCACTATTAGCTTTCTGAGTAAATTATGCATCAAGCTTTTCTCCTTCTCCTTAATGAAAATATTATCATCAATTATGCTCATGATCGAAGTATCTTGTGTTGATACTTGAGATTGAGCGTCATAATTGGGATCTATAATAATGTCCTTAAGCACATATCTTTGCTGCGAACTACTATCTACTGAAGGTATGATGTCTAGATATAGATCGATCTTGCTATCGCCTACTAATGTGTCTACATAATAGTGGATATTTTCTTCTCTAAAATCTGCATAGCCCACATTATTAGCCATCTGTGTAAGCGCACTTCTGCTAAGCATCAATCTATCCCTATCAAAATAGCTACCTAATAGCAATGGCATAAATTCATCGATCTTCAAGGTTTTTATTATCGCATCATCTGATAGTATTATAGTATCCAATATATATCGTGGCCCGAGTGTGATATCACAATCGATAGAAACGATCTTATCCTCCTCATCTGCTACACATGACAACTGATGAGCGAAGAAGCCCTTACCATTTAGAAAATAATCTAGCTTTGCTTCCGTCTGTTCTATTATCACAGGCTTGTACCATATAGGCTCTCTGCCGAGTTTATTTTTGATCCATTTTTTTATGCCTTTATCATTATTCTTGTAAGCATTATAAATTCCAATTTTAGAATTTAAGATCCCAAATGATGTACCCGTCTTAGAAATAGCACTCAGGTCTAATTTGAAGTTCTGTATCTGTTTGTAATATCTGCGCTCGTCTATTTTGACTTTGGTTTCCTTATAGATCAGCTGACCTTCTTCGAGACCCTTTGTAGCGCTACATCCTGTTAAAGCTATAGCTGAGGTGATCAGGAAAAACCAGTATATCGTAGCGTATCGCATGCTCTAGGTTAACTACTTTTTGATTTTTTTATCAAAGGATTTCTTGAAATATATGCTGACTCCATTCTTACTAAAATTTTGATCCAAGAGTCTATCATAGTTACTTCTAGAGAAGACCTTTAGCTTATAGTTACCATTTTCTGTGAGGTCGTATTCTAATACGAAGTCGCCGATTACAGATGAGTATTGAGCACTTCCGTTGTTCTCTTCGAGATTTAAATTTCCGCCTGCTTTTACTTTGAGTCTATCATTGAGCAGTTGTTTAGATACTGTTAAACCCAGCTCTGTGACGTTACCACCTGCACCATCATTTAAGTATTTTGAATTGTAAGCATTCATATCAAAATCAATATCTACTCCCTTAATGGCATTTCCCGCAAGCCTATTGAGTTGGTTAGTGATCAATCCACTTATGCTTCCTAGCGCTACTCCACTGCCTATAGAGTTGATGTCACTACCGTTATCGCTAGGTAGTAAAAAACTATTAAACAATAACAGCCCAAATACTTGATGATTGAGATCATTAGGCTTATTTCGTAAATCCGCTAGGCTTCTGTCAAGTGTAGTATTATTAGTTGTATTATCATTAGAAGGTGTCCTAATATCCAAACTGATGCTTGGCGACTGTAGACTGCCTTCCAATACAAGATGCACATTGATGTTGCTTTTTAGTTTAGATGCTCTTTTTTCTGCTTCCCCTATATTAACATCATTTTTTATTAGTTCAAAGGTAGATGTATTCACAGCATATATGGCTTCGATATCTAGAATGGCTTCTAATGGATTTCCATCAAATTTTATAGTGCTGCCTTCATTTATGATAAATTCTTTTTTGAGAAAATTACCATAGGAAAAAAGATAAGTACCTGAGCTAACTGTATATATCCCATTTAATTCTTGGTTACCGTAAGGATCTAATGCGACACGAAGATCGGCATCCCCTTTAGATATGATCTTATCACCAGAGAGCGGATCAATTACAAAATTGAGGACAGCTGCATCTGTTGCTTGTAATGCTAGATCAACCTCATAAGGATAGATTCGAGCCAGCTTCAACAATTGGTCTTCTATAGGTACTTCTTCTGTATCTGGTTTACCATAAGTTATAAAGGTTTCTCTTTTCAATGATTCTACTTCAGAAAATGGTGACATGGTGATATCTGTTTCTTCTAAGGTTTTAGAAGTCCCTGCTACTTTGAGTAGACCAGGAGGTCCTTTGATCGTGATATCCGTAGCTAACACAGCATCGCCAAATACTATCGGATTGTCATCTGAGGTAGTCCCTAAAAATGAAAACTTATCAGTACTCAGCAGTAGGTCTAGATAAATATCCGCTAAGTAATCATGTCTGATCTTACCAGATAATATTGCAGGATTGAGCTTACTATCCGTTAAGGAAAGTTCGCCGATGTCAATTATATTTTCAGTGAACACTAGTTTAGGCTCCTGGAATGTGTATCTGGTTTTATTAGCTACGAAGGTCGTTATCAGTTCTTGAGCAGTTATCTCTCCAACAACAGAAGGTCTGTGGTAGTCTCCTGTTACTTTGGCCATACCTGATACATCACCCTGCGTATCTTCTAGTAATGTTGTGAAAAATGGATCTAAAATCGCAAGGTCAAACTTAGCTACTTCTACCTCCAGATCAACGGTAGAATTTCGAGGAGAAATCATTCCTTTGGCACTTAATGCATTATTGCCTCTAAGCAATACAGTTGTAGTTATATTTTTACTTACAGGTTCTTCTATCGCAGTTACTTCTAAAATTCCCAAGTCGTTTCCTTCGAAGCGAATGGAGTCTACCTTAAGATCCGCATCAAAACTCGCATTTGTAAATATATTTCTAAGCTGTACTTTCCCATTCATAACTCCAGATAAATCAAGACTATCTTGGCTGATGATGTCTAACAGGGATTCTATCCTAAAATTATCAAGCTGCATTTTATAACTACTTTCTTCTTCTCCAATGGATCCTATTTCTAAGACTTGTTCTTGATCTGATAATACTAGGTCTTTTACTATCAACTTATCCTTAGAATAGCTTATCAAATTTTTACTTTCCATCTGCCATTGTTGATCCTTTAAGATCACCTGTTCTCCCAATTTAAATTCGTACATCTCACCCAACCTTATTACTTGTGAAGAAAGTAATAGATCAGTAACCCCATCAGGGCTTTCCTTCGCAATGAGTTTAGTATATACCGCTCCTTTATCAATTATGTTTTCTATCGTTATTTGAGATAAGCCGTACTTATCATTATAGATAGCGTTAAGTACATCTGTGGTCACAATAAGCTTATCACCAATCGGGGTGAATTTTGTAATCATAGAATCAACTATTAGCCCATCATACATTATGCTGTCAGCTTGTATCACACCTGCAATCGTATTCTCCTTAAAATCAATGAGGGCATCAATATTCCCATTCCTAATATTTAGATCATAGTCAGGCAATATCACTTTGACTATCTGAGCATCTCGAATATCACTTTTGATATTTATGAATCCTAAGCCTTCAGCATCATTCATTACAGCTACTGAATCTGGCGTACTAAGTAGATAGTTATCAGCTACCCGTTTAAGTTTGGTTGGCAAAGAACTAACTTCAAATATGCCTTCAGCATCGATAGATATATCAGCGGCAAGTAGATCTAGGTAAGTAGTATCGTTGAATTTTCTTACGGTGAGTGCTACTGTATCTTCCTCTATTATTTGCAAAGGAGTACGCAAGCTAAGTTGGGTGATAGTTATATGCCCATCTTCTCCATCTTGGAGTGGTAGACTTATTTGCCCATTTATATGACCACTTATGCTCAGGCTGTCTTTGACTAAGTTTAGTTTATGTGGCTCCAATTTATTTATCTGGGCATCTAGTATAAAGGATGGATAAGAATTGGTCAGATTAGTAATACTACTCTTGGCTTCAATAAAGGCATATTCATCTTTTAAAGATAAGTTAGTGACTAGTTGGTCATTCTTGATCGTTCCTTCTACACTGAAATCTGTATACTCATATCCTTTATATTCAAACCTATCTACCTTACTCGAAAACACGGCATCCATCTCTGACTTATTAATACCATGACCATCAACAGTCGTATGCATACTAATTGACTTGATGTCTGCATCACCTATGATCGCACCTAGATCACTCAACTCCGCACTGACCCGCCCCTTGTAGGAAAGCGAATCTAGATTATCGATATGGTCAAGTGTGAGCTGAGAAGAGATGTCTCCTTGATCAGTTGTCAATGTACCATCTATCTCGAGCGCTGAGAGACTGCCATTTAATTTTCCAACATAATTAAGGTGACCTAGGCTTGCGAGATCAATATTGGAGAGCGCTGGAATAGGCAAGTCTTCTACTGCCGCATCTAATACCAATTGGTCAAGCCGATAGTTTATAGAGTCAGGTATATTTAGCTGAGCAACTTGACCTATCAAAGTAGCTTTCACCCTATCATCAAGATCGACGCTTAGATTTGTAGACATATAGCCAACTGAATCTGTAGTAGTGCTACCATTGATTCTTATTAGTTGGTATTGACGTAGCTGCTTAGGTAATAAAAGTTGAGGATAGATCTGCTTTATCGCTTCGATATTAAATGCACCGTCAGCGAGTTTAGCTTCCAAGCTAGACTTTGTAAGGTCAGCGACATTGAGTCCTTGGAGGTCTAGATCAGAAAGAAAATTGTCTCCATATGCTAGCTGTACTCCACTTCCAGAAAAAATGTTTTGTTCAAATTTAATTTCTTTAGCAGCGAGATCAAGTTTAGTATTCCTTACTGGTATAATATCTTGATTTAGCTGATCACTCAGATAAATTAATGTCGAAGGACTGATATCCCCTTTTAGGGATCTAACCATTGCGCTGATCTCAGTATTAAGATCGACTTGCAGTGAGCCCGCAGTCAATTTATCTACTCCTGTTTGCAATTCAAGTGCTTCTAATTTAATTGTTTGTCCATTGACCTCTATTTTTCCTTTAGCTCTTTTGATCGATGGTCTCTCGCTGGCGTCTTCATAAGATAGTGATTCTATAGATACGGCGAGACCCTCATCCTTGAGTAGGAAATCAGTAGCATCTACATTTATTTTGCTCATTACTAAACTACCCGTATCCGTACCGTAGTGCAACTCTTGATCCTGTAGATCTATTTGACCGAGGGATAACTCTAGATCTAATTGAGGAATAAGGGAAGTGGTCGGCACTGAGCTTGCAAGTGATCGATCTTGATATCGTAGTCGCCCACCACTCAGGTTCAATGATCTTATTTTGAAAATATTATGAGCTATATCAAGATCGCTGATATGTAAGGACAACCTATCTTCCTGCAACTGCACCCCTAAAGAGTCTTCTTGATAAGAAAGATCTAGATCATTGATGTTTAATTCTCCTAAACCTATTGACCAAGGTTGGAGTGACGGTTTACTACCCTGCTTATCTTCTACCTGACTTGGCAGAAGAAATGAATAATTAAAATTAGATTCATCATCTATGAAATAGATATTACTTACTAGCCCATCAAAATTTATCTTGTCAATAAATATTTCTTTCTTGATCAAAGAAAAGAGACTTATGTCAACATGAACTTGGTGACTGGCCAGCAAAGTATCCGATTGCTGATCTAGTAACAATACCTCATCGAGTACTAACTCATCAAAAAAATCAACGGAAATATTTTCTATACTCCATGTAGCATCATATTGCTCAGAGACCTTTTTGAGGATCAGGTCTGAGATGGTATTTTGGACTTTAGAGCTTTGCAATAATAGCAGTAGCAATAGGAAGATCAAGATCATTACTAAACCAATCCACACTGCTATTTTTTTTACGCCTGCCTTCATTTCGTATTATATACATACATTAACACCTTCCATCTAAAGGTTAGTGTTTTTTGTTTGAAACACTGCATTTAGCCTCACCTTAACAAGGAATTAATTGCCAATTTTTTTTGCGTTTTACGCTCAGCACTCATCACCATACTCTTAGATATCACTCTAAAAGTTTACCATTTTTTTACTTTTTATATCGTTTCTACGAATCAATCAATACTCTTAGGGCTCCATTTAACAGAACCTACAGAAATTGACTTCGCTTTCTTAATATCGGTCTGTGATCTTTGCTTATCATACACCATAGCGGCCGTCATGATCAAACTAGTCCCAATGATCACGAATAACAATATCCCTGAGTTAAAAGATGCCGATTGCACCTCAGGTGGGATGGCATAAAAAAGGAGTATAGTGATCAATCCTCGTGGGCCAATAAAGACTTGTGGGATGATATCTTTACCTATGACTATTCTCAGCAGCACAAACCTGACTACGTAAATGGAAAGTATGATAAGTAGGCTGATCAGAGCAACTCGATATTCCATCAAACTAGCAAGGCTTATAGTAATACCAAAGATCACAAAAAAGAAAGTCCTCACTACAAAAGCGGTCTCTAGTGTTATGATGTGTAATTCTTCATAGATATGAGATGCTTTTTTGAAATCCAAGTACTTCCTTGTTTTGCCAGGAAAGAAAAGTTTCATGTTTGCGATGATAAGGCCAAAGATCAGAATGATGAGTAGCGATGATAGATGAAACTTCTTCCCGATCGAATAGACCAATAACAATACAGCAATCAACAAAAATAGTTTCACATGAGACTTGATCCCTTGAAAGATCAGAATAATAGAATAACTAGCTACAAGTGCTATAACCAAAGTAAGTAGTAAACTACCCGTAAACCCTACAGCTCCAGATCCGCCGTCCTCATGTCCTACTCCACCTATCAGATAGTAAAACATCATGATCCCGATGATGTCAGAGAAGGTACTCTCATAAATATGATATTCTTTCTTATCTGATCTCAATCCTGACACAGATGGTATGATGATAGCACTGGACAAAATTGATAAGGGTGTAGCATAGACCCAGAGTTGCAGGTTAGTCATCTCTGGGATGAAGTAATGCAATATCAGGGTCACGAGGTAAGCGCTAGCTATCAGACCTACCAGTGCAGTTCCGAAGGCGACTAGGATAGCTTTTGTTTTTTCTCTTTCTAGTTTTAATTCTAATGCTGCTTCTAGTACGATCATTATTAGGCCGACTATTCCTAGTAATTCTAGTACCGGAAAGAAGTTTATCTCCTTGCCTGTAGTATCTAGTGCTAGCTTTAACCCTATACCTAGACAGATCAACATGAGTACTGATGGGATATTAGTCTTTAAAGCGATCTGATTAAAAAAGAAGGAAAGTATGATGATAACACAAGCCTCTATGATCAAATTGTAAGAAGAGAATATATCTATACCAAATAAAAATATCAAATTCATTGCTCACTATATTTTTGATGAAATTGGAATACCAATTCACTTGTATTCCTGTTTAAATACTTTAATACTTCTGAGGGTGATTCCAGACTTTTGATGATCAGAGACACGCTATCTTTTTGTTTTGTTATTTTCATATCTGACAGTGGAGACCTAAAGGGGTAGTGAAACATATGAGGCAAAATGATAGCCTGGATATTTTCGAATGGCTCTTGTGATTCTACTACTCTCAGCTCATAGTGATTAAGCTTATGCCCTACACCCGATGCCTCAAACTGAGCATTTATGATACCACTCAGTATTGGAGCTATCGAGACGGTTCTATCTTCATTTCTGATCAAGACTTTTAATCTCAATAACTTTCCGATTAGATTCCTTGTTTCTTCTGGACTAATATTGCTCCTTAGTTTGACTAGATCTTGCTGCTTTGACTTTTTGTAGATCAGCACATGCTTTAAGATGAATAGATATTGATCCTGAAGAAATTTAGGTACTTTTAATCGCTTCTCGGAGAATACTAGTTTATCTTCCTTGACTTCTATATTAGAGACCCAATCCAATAATGCAGAGCCAATGTTGCCATGATTATTACTTAATATTTTTTTTGCTGATCTACCAATTGACCAATCCGACAACAGTTTAGCATCCTTACCATATAGATCTTTTTGATTAGCCAGATTCCTGATCTTTAGCGTATCTGTAAACTGTGAGCTGGTAGCCTTACTGAGATCGATGACGCAAGTAAAGTAATCCAGGAGGTCATAACAAGCATTAGATGCATGCAGGAAGTGACTATTGAAAGAACAGATGCTAAAAATATTAGGACGGTGCTTATTAAAAAATCTTATCAGGACTTGTATAGTGTGTTGCACACTGTATTCGCTATCTCGCCATGATTCCAGATCTTCTATGATCAAACAATATTTTGATTCTGCATGGATTGATTTCAGGATCTCCTCTAAGGCATCATCAATATCAAAACTAGTTTTAAACTTTCTCCCCTCAAGGGTCATCAAACTATCTGGCTTCAGATAAATGCTCATCTTGGGCCAATAGTGTTTACTTACCTGGCTAATAAAGGTGGACTTACCACATCTAAATGTTCCTGTAATGAGCGTAGAAGTACCAAACCCGTTTTCCCATTTTACTTTTTCCTCTTTTATTCTATCTAAGTGTCTTTCTCTATTGATCAGGTAATATTCGCTCTGCCCCGTTTCGTCCAAAAAAATATCTGCATAAGTATCTAATTGTTCATCTATTAATTTATGCTGATTAAAATCTATCAGTTGTTCATTAAGATTAAAATTAGTAGATAAAGTAGATTCTCTCCATGCGTTAAACTGCACTTTGATCTGCTGCTGCTTTGCAATTAGATAATCCAATATACCGCCACTACCTTCTTTGAAGTGATGGCTGTAAGCATTCTGCATAGAAATATCCAACCATTTCTCATCTGAAAATAGCGTACTCAGTTTAAGCGTATTTTCTATTTCACTTCTTAACTTATCTACACCTTGTTGCAGTCCTTTGGTTGATCCATCTTCGTGACGCACCGTCTTTTCTATCGAGGCTTTTACTTCTTGCATCAGTGCTGTCTGATTATCCTCGTTTATGAGTTTCATTTTAGTAAGCACACTCCTGTAGCTACTATGGTAGTAACCATAGGATGAGCGGAGCATATTTTGTAGAATTTTATGCTCTGGCAAGATCTCGCCGGTCAACCACCTACTGAGTAGATTATTTAACGGTAGACTTCTGGTGACCACATTACCTTCTCTGTGCCCTACTATAAGTTCCTCATTCGGTAGATTAGAGAAGAATGTTTTTAGATCATCCACCCAACTACTTGGCAAGTATAGTTTCTCGATAGCATTAGCAACGATCTTCTCCTTTGCTGCAATATCGATCTCGATCTCCTTCATATCTTCAAGTGCCATTAAGCCATTATCCTTTAATTGCTTCCTGTCCTCTATACTTGTTATTAGCTCTTCTAATTGGTTGATCAATTTCTTTTTGATAAATGAAAATTGATTTTGGATACTCCTGATCTTTTGGCGCTGAGAGAGGATCTCCTGTGCTTGGCTTTTGATGAGCGCAAATTGTGACCTATAAATTTCTATCGGATTGTGATAAACTTTTTTCTGATTCATATAGCCCTCAGGTAGACCGCTGTCTGCAAGTGTTTGCAACCCTGCTGATCTACTAAGTTCAAGATCTCGTTTAGCATTTGTCATGCTAGATTCTAGTGTCTCTATATAAGCATCAAATTGTGCAGCATCGATGACCTCATCTGTAAGCTGCACCTCAGCCTTGACATATTCGATCATACAATTTCTTAGGAATAATAAGTAATGTTTGATTTCTTCGGCCTGCTCTGCACTTAAGTAACGATAATCTATATTGTCTGAATTAGTACCATAGGTTTCTAGGTCCAGCAAATATTCATCCGCCGTTTTGGTGACTAGTTGTTTTATTCCTTGGACTGATATTTTTTTTGGTATTTCTACTTCCATATTTATGACTTCTGCGGTTCATCAATTTTAGTTGATCCCAATACTAAGTCGACAAAGGTACAAATGACCTTCCTTCTATCTTCTACTAATATTTAATCGTAACGTTCCTCGTATTCTTCTATTACATCTTCCTTAAGGTTACCATCCTCATCGTAGTCATCATCTTCCTCAATGATCTCCATGGCTTCGACCTTTGTCATTCTGATCAAATAGTAATTATCATCAGTTTCAAATGGCAGTGCACTTACAAATTTACCAGTAGCATTTTTGAAGGTAATGAGTTTATCTTCAAAACCATATGGATAAAACAGTTTGATCTGCTCTAGTAATTCTGTAGTTAGCTTATCGTAGTCTTTTACTACTCTGGGTTTATTATTAATGTTTTGTTTCATTTTTTAATCGGTTACATCGTTTGTAATGCACATAAAGGTCACTAATCAGCCGTAGAAGGTAATCCTACTAAATACTTAATTCTTGACCTACGAGTTTTACCTAGCGTCAAGATATTACTATCTCCTGATTTATCACGACGCTAAGACGATTAATAAGAAATTCGCATAATGGAGTGGTCTAAGATTAACCTTTGTGTTAACAGACAAAGTATTGAAAGCCAGACACTTCTGCTTTTGTCATCCCGTGGCTAGAGCTGCGAAACGAGCATAGATGGCAATAGTTCGGATGAAGGCGATGAAGAATTCGAAGTTGATCTCTCTTCAACACTTATGCTGTACTTTGAGGAAGACAGTACTTTCTTGAGCGACCCAGGCACTGCTGCAGAAATTCTATCCCCTCCTGAAACCGCAGCAGAAATCGCGAAAGACCATTATCCAGAATCCGAGATCTCCTGCTACAATTAGGTCATGAGGAAGGTCATTTCAACATAGAGCTTAATACAGAAGAAGTCCTACTCTTTGATAGGTAAGGTGATTTTATCGAGGAAGATAAAGTAAGCAAATCACCTACAGCAAAAAATACGCTTTATAGGTGATAGAAAGAAGCTGAATAACCCTCAAATTTGCATTGTAAATATTAATTGATAACCCAGTAACTAACAATTATCATGGCAGTTAAAATGAATAAAAAAGCTAAAGCCAACGAAGCAAAAATGCAAAAGCGCATAATAAAAAGCCGATAGTCGATCAAGCAAAAAAGCTAGATGAGCTAGCAGATAAAATAGCGATGGGTCAGGTTTACACTACAAGACAACTGCGCAAAGCATTTGGCAAGACTCATAATGTATTGGCTAAAGACTATAAGCTAAGGGCTGGTGAGTTTTGGGTCGCAGAAAAAATACAGGAAACTGGCCACGCCATGATAGCAGCATCAGGTCACCTCGCCCATGCTGCAAAGTGGACAGGCTCAAAGATTGAAAATGCCGCAGTTGCTAGTGGAAAGGTATTGGCAACTGGTGGTAAAGCGGTCGGCAGAGGTGCTGCAACGGCAGGTGTAGAATCTTTTAGAGGTGTCAGATGGCTGGGAGGTAAGCTGATCAAAGGTGTTGCCTTAGTACCTAGTAAGGTAGGAGAAGGATTAGCTTGGCTCGGCCAAGGAATATGCAAAGTAGGCGCTGAGGTAGAACCTGAGAAAAAGAATTAGTTGTTCTTATATTGTGGTTGAAATTTATGAGTGGTGGGGAATGCACATTCCCTGCCACTTTACATTCTTAAGAATACGCTGAAATTTTCATTCTCGCAAAAGCGGGAATCTAAATAAGAGAATTTCGGTTTTTGGCTTTTAGGCCAAAATGGAATCAGCGAAATAGTTCTGCTGTGCTTGTCGTAGTATCTATAGCTTTCTACGAGGATAGTTGATTTCAAGAAATTCTTGTACTTAAATGGTTTAGAATAAATGCTTATCCCCTTACTCTCTTCTTTCGGTAGTTCTATCAACCTGATCTGCATCATTGGCTTACTAGCTGTAATTTCTGGATTTATCCTTAAGAAACTCCATCAACCTAACCTCATAGCCTATATCCTAATAGGCGTTATCGTCGGTAATAATGGCTTTGCCTTGATCGAGAATGAAGAATCTATAAGGTTCATCGGAGACTTAGGGATCATCCTGCTATTCTTTTTTATAGGCATGGAGATAGACCTATCTTCTTTTATCAAGGAATGGAAGCTCGCATTCTTTGGGACGATCACCCAGATCGGGCTTAGTATCGTAAGTGTATTAGCAGTAGGGGTCTTATTTGATTGGCCACTGGTTCGTGGTATCGTACTAGGTTGTGTCATAGCACTTTCTAGCTCTGCAGTCATATTCAAACTACTAGAAGATAAGCAACTACTTAAAAAGAAGATCGGTAAGAATGTGACAAGTATCCTGCTAGCACAGGATATTGCCATAGCTCCGATACTCATAAGCATAGCAGTACTTGGTGGTGTACAAGAATCCGCCTGGAGTACTTATCTGAAAATAATTGGGGGAATAATATTAATAGGTATTATAGTCTATATCTACATTAAAAAAGAAATTAGGTTGCCCTTTAAAGAGCAAATTAAAAAAGATCACGAGTCTCAAGTTTTCCTAGCCTTATTTTTCTGTTTCGCAGGAGCCTTACTTGCTAATACTTTTGGTCTATCTGAGGCACTAGGCGCATTCGTAGGAGGATTAGTGATGCATGCGGGCAAGGCCACTAAATGGATTCACGATGCGATCCATTCCTTTAGGATATTGTTTGTTGCTATATTCTTTATTTCCATCGGTGCTCAGATCAACCTTGTTTTTATAGGGGAGAATTGGGCTGAACTTATCGCTGTATTAACGGCTGTATATTTTACGAATCATCTGATCAACTCCTTGATATTGCGGTTTTATAATAATACTTGGAATCAAGCGATAATTGGTGGAGCTCTACTTGCTCAGATAGGAGAACTTAGTTTCTTGATCTGCATGACTGCTTATAATATTAATATCCTTACCTCTTACACTTATGACTTCACGATTGCATTGATATCTCTTACGATATGTATCAGTCCGTTATATATTTTATTGACAGAGCGTGTGGTTAGTAGATTTAGCACTACCATTGTAAACGATAACATCAAACCTAACAGCGTATCCTAGGGTCACAGGTTTAAAATAATAACAGAATTGAAGAATCTAACATCAATAGGAAGGAAGGATAAGGGAGATTTTCCAAAATTAGGGTTAAAAAGCATTGATATAAAAATTGATACTGGAGCTTATACTTCAGCCATCCATTGTCATAAGATCAGTTTAAAAAAAATTGATGGAGAAGAAATTTTGACCTTCACCTTGCTTGATCCATCTCATAAGCTATATAATAATAGAGAGCTGTCGACTAGTGATTTTAAAGTAAAGCGAGTTAAAAGTTCTTTTGGAAGTTCCGAAAAACGGTTTGTGATCAAAACTAACATACGGCTTTTTGGTAAAACACATCCTATCGAACTTTCACTTAGCGAACGCGGAGAAATGAGATTCCCTATTTTGATCGGAAGGAAATACCTCATGGGAAAATTCATAGTTAACCCTTCTAAGTACGATCTATCTTATAAACGAAAATTATCAAGGTTACATAAAAAGAAAACTAATCAAAAATGAGAATAATAATCCTTTCCCGACAACCTGAGATCTATTCTACGCGTAGACTTAAAGAAGCTGGTGAACTATTGGGACATGAAATGGTAGTAGTTGATCATTTAAAATGTAACATAGAGCTAGAAAAAAAATCTCCTAAGATATATTACCAAGGTGCATATCTTGAAAATGTAGATGCCATAATACCACGTATAGGAGCGTCAGTAACTTTCTATGGAACTGCAGTCGTCCGTCAGTTCGAAATGATGAAAATATTTACTGCGGTAGAGTCACAGGCTTTGATCCAGTCGAGAGATAAGCTTAGAAGTTTACAATTACTAGCTAGAGCTGGTGTAGGTATGCCCAAAACCGTATTTAGCAATTTTTCTAAAAACGTAGAGCATATCGTAGATTCAGTAGGTGGAGCACCTGTGATTCTCAAACTGCTTGAAGGGACACAAGGATTAGGCGTCATCTTGGCAGAAACGAAAAATGCAGCAGGATCAGTAATGGAAGCATTCAATGGTCTCCAAGCCAGAATAATCGTTCAGCAATTTATCAAAGAGGCAGGCGGAGCTGATATCAGAGCCTTTGTAGTAGATGGTGTTGTCGTAGGGGCGATGAAGCGCCAAGGGAAAGAAGGAGAATTTAGATCAAATCTACATCGTGGAGGCAGTGCAAATATCATTACGTTATCAGAGGAAGAAGAAAATACCGCGCTGATCGCAGCAAAAGCGATGGGACTCGGAGTGGCAGGCGTAGACATGTTGCAATCTAATGATGGCCCGATGGTCTTAGAAGTAAATTCTTCTCCTGGATTAGAAGGTATAGAAAAAGCTACAGGAACAGATATTGCAAAGAGAATAATCCGTTATGTCGAGCGAAACGTATAAAGAAAACCTTTCTATTCTTGGAGTGGACATCAAACCGGGCGATAGTAAATGTCTTGAATTTGATGTTGCGAAATTGCATACCAGGAATAGTATCAAGGTGCCTATATTCATAGAACGTGCTAAGAAGAATGGGCCAGTGTTATTACTATTAGGAGGCGTACACGGTGATGAAATAAATGGCGTAGAAATCGTACGACGAATCATCAGAGCTAAGATCAATAAACCAGTTAGGGGGACGATCATAAGTATCCCTGTGTTTAATATTTTCGGATTCTTAAATCTATCTAGAAAGTTTCCAGATGGCAGAGATTTGAATCGCGTTTTCCCGGGGTCTTCTAAAGGTTCTTTGGCTAGTCAGTTCGCTTACCAATTTAAAAAAGATATTGTCCCTTTTGTTGATTATGTCATCGATTTTCATGCTGGAGGAGGACATCGAGTCAATGTAGCACAGACTCGTTGTATGCTAGACGATCATAAAACATTAGAGTTAGCGAAAGTATTTGGAGCGCCATTTATAGTACAGTCAAAAACCATTGCCAAGTCTTTGAGAGAAACTTTCAAAGAACATGGTAAGACGGCTTTGCTTTTTGAAGGAGGTAAATCTATGCTGTATGATGAAAAAGCGATTCAATATGGCGTACAAGGAGCAAAAAATGTCATCCGCTTCTTGAAAATGAAAAATTGGAAGACCGTAACTCAAGATGCCTCCATTATAATTAAAAAGTCAAAATGGCTACGTGCCTCGCATTCAGGTATGTTCCATGTACATATTAATAATGGAGATTGGATCACTAAAAAAACAGTAATGGGAATCATAACTGATCCGTTTGGTGATTTCGAACGTAAGGTCTATGCTCCTTTCGATTGCTATGTCTTCTGTGTAAACATTTCGCCCATAGTCAATAGAGGGGATGCGATCTTCCATGTTAGTTTAAAGACCGAATAGTCCAGTATTATAATTTATAAGATTTGTAACTGTTTTCAAGGGACAAGAAAAAACTGGACCGGAGGGAAGCAGCCATACTTATGGTAGTACTTATCGCCCGCATCATTTATCTTATAGTCCAAGAAATAATTTAGTATAACCACATGGAAGAATATAAAATTCAAATAATTAAATCAGTTGTATCAATTCTTATTCTTGTTATAGCCTCAAGGGTATTTGAGCGTATAATAAATAACGTTGGAGAAAAATTTTCTTATGATAAATCGAGAAAGAAGATAGTAAAGAAAGTAATAACTACTATCATCTTTTGTCTATGGATAGGGATATTACTATTGATCTGGGGCATAGCACCCTCCCAATTAGCAGGTTATATCGCTTCGTTGTTTACTGTTGTAGGGGTTGCATTTTTGGCGCAATGGTCCATAGTTTCAAACATCACTTCTACGCTAATAATTTTCTTTAATCACCAAGTCAATATAGGCGATACGATCGAGGTGCTAAGTAAGGACTATCCTATCAGGGGAACAATAAGTGATATAGGTATCTTCTTTATTATCATTAAAGTCAATCGCAATGAATATGTCTCCATGCCAAGCAATGTATTTATGCAATCTATGGTCAAAAAAATAAAAAATTAAGCCTCCGAATATATTTTTCTTATTCTCGATATTTTTCCATCGATTTTACGCGTAATGAGGCACCTCAAATGAAACAACAAGTCGGTAAATTACGTATAAGAAAAATACGTTTAAACAGGTATATATAGACCACTGATCAGTCCCATATTTGTATGGTAATTAATTATTTAAATCACTTTATAATTTTTTTATCATGGCAGTTAAAATGAACAAAAAAGCAAAAGCAAACGAAGCAAGAAAAAATGCTGAAGCGCAAAAGGCTAAGAGAAAGGAACTAAGAATGGCAAAGGGTGTAACAGGCACGGCAGCTAAGTCAGGAAAAGGTAAAAGCCCAGTAGGTCAAGCAAAAAAGAAAAAATAATTGGCAATATATCTAATTACAAGGGATTAGATGCCGAGGAGGATTAAAAGTGGTGAGGTGGTCAGAAATTATTCTGACCACCTTTTTTTCTAGTAAGGTTGTAAACCAAAATGAAATAGATCAAGCTGAAAAGTTAGTGGGGAATCCGTTAAAAAAATTTCGATGAGATTCTTGTAGCCCCTCCTAACCTCCCTTAAAATGGAGGAATTCCACGCTCCATCATACGCTGTGTGCGTATGACTCCTCTCTTTCAAGATAGGTTTGGGGAGAGTCAAGAGATCGTTTTTTTGAATAATGAAAGTTCTTTGTATTCCAAATAATAACGGATATTACCCATCCCCTAATTTTTCGTCTTGATACAATGAACTCAGCGTAACAACTCTTAGCGTGCTACGAGGAATGTTGATTTCATGAATTTCTTTTATTTATCTTACCTAGGTAATTTACCTATAGTCAATTTCGGCGTTCTAGCGTATAGGTCTTTCATAGGATCGTACGAATTTTAGACTTAAATACCGAATCAATAATCATGAGCGAAAAAGAACAAGATAAATCAATGAAAGTAGCGATCAGCAGAAGGATACTTGGAGGAGACGCCCCCATCGTCATCAATGAGATATCTGATAGATGCTTATTCTCTAGTTTTTACGGCACCTTGGATTCAGTTAGGATGAAGAAGATAATTGACGGAATGCTAGAGATAGTAAATAGAAACGATAATGATCTTATCATAATCGACCTTAGTAATGTTGATGTGATCGATAGTGCAATAGCTGCTCATCTAAAAAAACTTAATAAACTACTCCAACTCCTTGGTATGGAAGTGATCTTCTGTGGCATACAACCACTAGTAGCAAATAGTATGGTCAGCTCTGGCATAGAGTTAGAGAATATTACCGTAGAAAAAAACCTCAAAAGAGCACTTGCAGCAGTTTATAGAAAACAAGGTTATCAGCTTACTAAGATATGAACCAAATAGCTACATCTCAGATCTATAAGCTGGATAGCGAATCAGATCTTACTTCCATGTTGTCAGATATCCGTGCTACAGCTAAAGATAACTTGTATGATAATATAGATACGGAGGAATTTGTATTGGCATGTTCTGAGATAGGACGTAATGCCATCCGTCACGCTGGTGGAGGAGAATGTTCTTTAGAAATAAAAAAAGGAGGTAGAATATTAGCTATCACCATCTCTGATAATGGTAGAGGAATTAAAAACCTTGATCAAGCCATGCGAGAAGGTTTCAGTACTATAAAAACAAGCCTCGGACTCGGACTAGAGGTTGCTGAGCGCAATGTCGATCACTTTCACATAACATCAGATCCCAGTGATGGCACTTCTGTATATATGGAAAAATATAGACCTATATCACAAGACACCGTTGATTATGGACTGGTAAGCATTGCAGACGCGAATTATAATTTTAATGGTGACCAATATGTACTCAAAGAATACGATGGAGATACCGTATTGATAGGACTAATAGATGGTCCTGGCCAAGGGTATGATGCATATGCCTTGGCGATGAGTTGTAAGACATTCATAGAAAAAAACTATAGGCTTTCTCTGGATAAGCTGATGGGCTCACTGCATAGCTTAATGGACGAGAGTAATGACGAAGTCGGAATCACCGCTTCATTATGCAGGATAAGCCCTAATAAGATACAGTATAAAGGTGTAGGTGATACACATGCTTACATCCTTAGAAGAGATGAATTCACATCCTTACCTAACCAAGGTGGTAGACTTGGTCAGTTGCATAAATTCAGGAATGGTGTATCAGAATACTCGTTTGATCATCAGGTGAATATTATTCTTTGTACGGATGGTTTATCTGTAATATCTCCCTTTGAGAAGATACACGGTTCTGCGCAACAAATGGCCAACAAGTTATTCGATGCGAATCATCGGCCTCATGGCGATGCCAGTGTACTCACACTAAAATATAATTGCTGATGAAGACAACCGTAGAGGCATTAGAATTCTTGTATCGATTCATAGGTTCTATTCCTGATGGATTAATAGTATTCGATATAGAAGGATTCGTAAGTATGCTCAACCAAAAAGCAATTACATTCTTGGAAAAGGATGGTTCGGTATCGGACTATATAGAACAGCCGATAACTAATCTTATACATGAGGGAGCATTACATGACCAGATCAATCATTGTCTGCATAAAGGAAGGACAGATTTTAGCATACAAAACTACCAGATAGGAGAAAGTTACTTCGAATTACAAGGGAAGAAAATATCCGACGGGATGATGCTCACCATACATGACATCACAAAGATCGTAGAAGCTACTAATAAAAGTACAGGGCTACTGATCAAGGGCCAAGAACTGGAGAGACAACGCCTAGCAAAAGAAATACATGATGGGATAGGGCCATTCTTATCTACGCTCAAACTGAATATAGATCTAGTAGAACGAAAAACGAAAGAAAAAGAAACGGCCAGCCAGCTAGTAGACATCTCTAAACAACTATCTGAGATCTCAACAGAGGTAAGACAGATATCCCACGACCTGATGCCTTCTAGCCTGTTAGATTATGGCTTGATTGCAGGAATCCAAAACCACATTGGCAAATTAAAAAATACTACAGAAATCGAGATAGAACTAGATACTGATCTCTCCCCTACTGATAACGGATTATCCAAAGCACAAGAGCTGAATATATTTAGGATCATCCAAGAGTCGGTCCAGAATGCAATTAAGCATGCAGAGTGTAAGATCATAAAGATCAAATTGCTTGCAGATAATGAGACGTTAAGCTTGGGAGTATCAGATGACGGTGTAGGACTCAAAAAATCTGCAGACAATGGTATCGGCATTAAAAATATAAAAACGAGGATCAAGAGTTTGGGTGGCCAGCTTGAAATAAAATCAAAAAAAGGTATAGGCCTAAGCATTCTCGCTAATATCCCACTAAATTAATACCCCTATGATAAAAATAGCAATTGTAGACGATCATAAAATGTTTACGGACGGAGTCAGTGCAGTGGTCAATCTTGAACCTGGCATGGAAGTCCTATGGACAGCCAAAAGTGCCAAAGAAACGCTTGCAAGACTTGAAGAGGCTAAGCCTGATGTCATCTTAATGGATATAGGACTCGGAGAAGACAATGGAGTTGTTCTGACCAAAACTGTACTGGAAATTGATCCTGAAATAAATATCATAGCAGTATCGATGCATACAGAAGATCACTATATCGTCAAGATATTAGAAAATGGGGCTAAAGGATACCTACTTAAAGATGGTGGTGCACACGAGATGATCAATGCTATCAATGCCGTATATAAAGGTGATACTTATTACAGTAATCATGTTTCTCAGATACTGATCAAGCATATCACTAAAGGCACTAAACCAAGCACCCAGGCAGATATCCCTCTCACTAAAAGAGAACAAGAAGTACTAGCACTGATAGCAAGAGAATACTCTAATCCCCAAATCGCTAAAGAGTTATTCATCAGCATACGTACGGTAGATACACACCGCAGAAATTTGTTGGATAAACTAGACTCAAAGAATACTGCTGGCCTAGTAAAGCATGCTATCAAATTTGGCTTAGCAGAACTATAGTTTCTTGAAGCGTCCCCGCTTCAAGACATTATCAGTGACGTTCCCATTCAAGATGATGTAAGCAAATCACCTAAAACATAAAATACGCTTTTAAGCGGTGTTCTATAAATACAAACTGGCTCATCTTTGTACTATAAAAGTAATAACAATGAATAAGTTGCAATTTCTGATCTTGATCATACTTGTAAGTTCAATTATCATCATATTCAAGTTTTTGAATCAGACCTATAAGGATTCTGATTTGAATGAAGATGGAGATCTCAGAAGCACAAGTACTAGCACTAGCTTGTCAGAATATGACAACCACTTTGAGGAAGAAAATTTTGTCTGATCACAGGTTCTTAGACTAATATAAAAATATATGGCCCTGGATTCATGTCCAACCTCTACCAGAGGTTCGGAGATGATGAAAGGGCTTTTATCAGATTACGCAAATCACGTATATATTATTAACTATAATTTAGTTAACTTTGACAGTTGAGAATACTACTTTCTAACCCTAACTTTTTTAGATTGAAACCAATATTTATCCTCTTTCTTGTAATCACCTCATTCCCAGTATTAGCACAAGTATGTTATAATAATGCTACACCATCAGACGCTGATTCCGGAATTTTAGGTTTTGTGACCGATCGTGATCCGGACAAAGGATGTAGAGGATTAGCCATATCTCAATTGCAATTAGATGGGTTGAATATGACCAGTTTTGGTTTTGGAGCTAGAGCAAAGAATAATAGATCGATCGCAGATGATTTCACGCTCACAACTACACAGACCTTAGCTACAGTAAAACTGTATCCTTATAAGAACAATATTAAAGGGACAACTACAACCACGCAAATCCTAGAAGAAGCCTATATCAGAATATGGAATGGGAAGCCAGGTGCCCCAGGTTCTTTAGTAGTACATGGTGATTTGACGACTAATGTTCTTGTTTCCTCTGTTTTTACTGGAATTTATAGAGTCAATGATATAAACGATACTTATTGTGAAAGACCTATAATGGAAGTCACTGCTGATCTTGGTTGTAAAACCTTGAATGCAGGTACTTACTGGTTAGAATGGCAATTCGTAGTAAAAGTAGATAGGGCAGATTTTAGCGCGATTTATAAATCTGTTCCTCTAACAGAAATAGGAAAGGCAACTACTGGAGATGCGCTGATATCATCAGATGGAGGAGTGACTTATGCGCCAGTAGTGGATGAAGGACTTAGAACGGCTCAAGGATTTCCATTCATTATTGATTGTAAAGCATTACCCGCTCCAGTCCCTACAATGGGTCAATGGGGTATAATGTGCCTTTCTTTACTGTTACTTATCGTCGGCACTAAAAGTATTCAGCAGTTCCAACTTGACGCTCATCCTATTCAGGAACGAGTCTAACCTTACACAGTTTATAAAAAACATTTTAATAATCTCTTTCCTTGCTAGGATTCGTGAAGTCGGCTTTCTTATAGAAAATAGGTGATTCACCTATTTTAAAAATACGCCTTTACCCTGATACATATAGTTGATCAATGTCTGTCTTTTGTAGTATAGAAGGTACCTAGCAACCTATAGATCTTGTTTTGGCTAGGTATTTCTATAAAAAAACCTAAAGCTTAAAAATCAAAAAAAACTGCGATGAAAAGATTTGATAAAGCTGATTTTTCCCATGTTATCATAGACCACTACAGCATCGGGAATTATCCTTATGAATCGTTGTAATAAGTCTATTGCATCATATTGCGTCTTCATTTGCTTGGTCTAGGTCGTATTTCCTAATTGTGCTATCCATTTGGTGCTAAAGTTCTATAAGTAATGCTCAAATATTCTAAGCTAAATATGGTATTAAAATTCTAAGCAAATTACCTACTAATATCGCTTAATACTAAAAAAATTGTTTTGAATAGCTTAAAAGAAGAAACTGTGTACATTGATTGTGTGAGTACGAGAATTACCTATACATAAAATACGCTTTTACATGTACAATTCTACAGAAATGGTGTATGATCTTTGCGCTTTAAATTCTATATAATACTTAGCTATTTAAGATCAGGCGTGAAAGATTTGTTAACAGTATACATGATCAAAGTATGAAAAACACATATTTTGATCTGATCGATCAGAGTTATTATTTCCCACAGGAAGGTTTTGACTTAAGGGACGGCTATCTCACCTTCCATGGTATTTCTATCAAGTACTTGATAGAGAAGTATGGCACTCCTTTCAAATTGCTATACCTACCTAGGATAGGAGAACAGATCAAGAAAGCAAGGAATCTCTTTAATAGAGCCATCAAGAAGCACAACTACAGCGGTAAATACCACTATTGCTATTGTACTAAGTGTAGCCATTTTTCTGAAGTGGTTAAGACTACCCTGCGAGAAGGCGTTCATTTGGAGACTTCTTCTTCTTTTGATATTGATCTCATTTTTAAATTGCTCGACGAGGGTAAACTCACAAAAAAGATACTCCTTGTTCATAACGGCTATAAAACTGATGAATATCTCAAAAAGATCATTAAGCTTAATGAAGAAGGGTTTATTAACTCCATCCTTGTCTTAGATTCCACATCGGAACTAAAGAAAGTAAAAGCTTATGCAGAAACATTAGAAGGTCCTTTAAAGATCGGAATCCGTATGGCAATTGATGAAGAGCCTCAATCATCTTATTATACATCACGATTAGGGATAAGGTCATCAGAGATCTTAGATTTCTACGAGCAAGAGATAAAGGATGATACCAGTATTGAACTTAAGATGATGCACTTCTTTGTGGATTCTGGTATCAAGGATAACATGTATTACTGGGGTGAGTTTCAGAAAGCATTAAAGCTGTTCACAGATCTGAAGAAACTATGCCCAGGTATGAAGGCGATCAATCTTGGTGGTGGATTTCCGATAAGGAACAATTTGGGCTTTGAGTATGATCATGAATATATTATTAATGAAATAGTGAGCAACATTAAGTCTTTCTGTTTAGAGGCTGATATTCAGGAGCCTGACATATTTACGGAGTTTGGGAAGTATACAGTTGGGGAGAGCGGAGCTATTATTTTTTCAGTCCTAGAGCAGAAGCAACAAAATGACGCAGAGCGGTGGTATATGGTTGACAATAGTTTGATGAATACCATTCCAGATGCTTGGTCGATATTAGAAAAATTTATTCTTCTGCCAATTAACAAATGGCAAAACGAATACACCCGTGTTAGCATAGGAGGTATTAGCTGTGATCATTCAGATTATTATAATTCTGAAGATCTAAATCAGCAGCTCTTTTTGCCAAGTTATGATAGAGCAGACAAAGAACCATTGTATGTAGGCTTCTTTCACACAGGAGCTTATCAGGATTCCATTAGTGGATATGGAGGTATAAAACATTGCCTCATACCATCTCCTAAGATGATCATTATTGACAGAGATGACACTGGCAAATTTGTGGATAGAGTATATCGCAATGAGCAGACAGTAGATGATATGTTAGAAATATTAGGATATTAAACTAATCGATATGAAGACATTTGGAGGCATAGAACAAAAATATTCTGATCAGCAAACATCCAAAATATATTTGCAATCCATTCCTTATGATGGCACGAGCACATGGGGCAAAGGATCTGATAAAGGTTTTGATGCATTCATAGAGGCTTCACAATATTTAGAACTGTATGACATTCATACTAACTACGAAGTTTATAAGGAAGGGATACATACTCTACCAGAACTCAATGGATTTTGTAGTCCTGATGAGATGTTCAGAAGGACATATAAAAAGACCAGAGAGCTCCTGATGTGTGACAAGTTCTTGACTTTTTTCGGAGGTGAACATTCGATAAGTATAGGTATCATCAAAGCATATCAAGAATACTATGAGGGTCTTACCGTATTGCAGATAGACGCCCATGCCGATCTACGCCCTAGCTATAATGGCTCACCATACAATCACGCTTGTGCTATGCATATGGCAAGTAGGACTACAAATCTCATACAAGTAGGGATCAGAAGTATGGATATCTCCGAGCGAGACTATATGAATACACACCAATGCTATTTTGCACATGAGATAGATGAGTATGATTCATGGATGAGTGAATCGATACGACAGATGACCGATGATGTATATATCACACTTGACCTTGATGCATTTGATCCTTCGATCATGCCTGCTACTGGCACACCGGAGCCTGGCGGGCTCTCTTGGTACACCGTCATTAACTATTTGAGTAAAGTATTTACCCAGCGCAACGTAGTAGGATTTGATATCGTCGAGTTAGCCCCGATCGAAGGGAATAATGCACCACAATTCCTAGCTGCAAAGCTTTATTATAAGATGTTATCGTATAAATTTTTATAGATGGAAGACAGAGGACCTATTTCGAAATTCATGGTGGAACATTATAAGCACTTCAATGCTGCTACTATGGTGGATGCCGCGCAATCATATGAGACCCAACTAGACCAAGGTCATAAGATGATGATTACTATGGCAGGTGCTATGAGTACAGCAGAGCTAGGTAAGTCACTGGCAGAGATGATCAGACAAGATAAAGTGCATATCATAACTTGCACAGGTGCTAATCTAGAGGAAGATGTATTTAATCTTGTCGCACACGATCATTATAAGAGAGTACCTAATTATAGAGACCTCTCGCCTCAGGATGAGCAAGACCTCTTAGACCATCACTATAATCGTGTCACGGATACTTGCATCCCTGAAGAAGAAGCAATGAGGAGAATTGAGAAACACTTGTATCGTGCATGGAAGAAGGCAAATAATGACAAACAATCCTTTTTACCACATGAATACTTTTATCAGATCTTGCAGAGTGGTGTATTAGAAGATAGTTACCAGATAGACCCCAAGGATAGTTGGCTATTAGCAGCAGCAGAAAAAAATCTGCCAATCATAGTTCCAGGATGGGAAGATTCTACTTGTGGTAATTTCTTTGCTTCCTATTGCCTCACCGGTGATCTTGTTCCATCGACTATGAGATCAGGCATCTATTATATGATGTCCCTAGCAAAGTGGTATCAAACTAATGCTACTGATAAGGGAATAGGGTTCTTCCAGATAGGAGGAGGGATAGCAGGCGATTTTCCAATATGTGTTGTACCAATGCTCCACCAAGATCTCGAACTCGTAGATGTTCCCATGTGGTCATATTTCTGTCAGATCAGTGATAGTACCACCAGTTACGGGTCTTACTCAGGTGCCACACCTAACGAGAAAATAACCTGGGGAAAATTAAGTGTCGATACGCCAAAATTTGTGATAGAGTCTGATGCTACTATTGTAGCGCCATTAATATTTGCTTATCTCTTAAAGTGGTAAAATGTCTAAGAGTAAACGACCAGTAAACAAACAAGACCAGTTGGATATAGACAAATCCTTACATTCCAAAAGATCAAAAAAGAAGAGTCTAAAATTCACACCAGATAAAAAACCAAAATATAATAATTACAATTATTACTCAGAAGAAGAATAAAACTAATATCAATTATGAGATCAAAATTCAACAAAGAAGAACTCAAGGACTTTGAATCTATTCTTTTAGCTAAGAAAGAAAAATCAGAATTACAACTCAAAGAACTAGAGGAACAATATGCTGAAATATCTGAAAGCGGTAAAGACGAAAATAGTATAGAGAATTCTGCTTATGATAATCAACTTAAATTTTTAGCTACATACATCGCTCGAAGCAATAAACATTTACAAGACATAGAAAGTGCTCTTTACAGAATTAAGACAAACTCATACGGCATTTGTGCAGTGACTGGGGAGATGATAGATAAAAGACGGCTACTTGCAGTGCCGACAACAACTAAATCCATTGAAGGCAAAAATTTGAGTGATGCAAAAAAATAAGCCTAAGGTCATTAAGGATTATGATAAGTTACCAGAAGAACTTGTAGAACAGATCAAGCTAAACTATCCGTTTGGATTTGAGAAAAACCTTGTTACGTTCAAAAATAAAGAGGGCAAATTTGTAAGTGCCTTACCGTTTGAGGGAGAGCAGTTTTATTACTTGATCCGTATGACTAAGGAAGAAGCTCAGGATATAATTGAAGATGATGATGACTATGATGAAGATGGTAATCTGATGGAAGACGTCCAAGACGAACTCTCTGATAAGTATGAAGAATAAGTAGAGCGAATAAATTTTACTTCCTTACATTCGTCTCAAGAATCAGTAGTGAGATTAAACGCCAATTATCTTATCAAAATAACTAATGAAGAAATCTATAGAAATGATCCCACCGGGGTCATTTGTCAGTGAGGATCACTGGTACCCAAAGGCATTGAATGCAACCATCCATCCGATGGTAAATTTTTTCCTTAACCTATCCAAAGAGCGAATTATCAATCGCTATTGCCATTTACATCCTACAGTAGATAGAACTAAGCTAGAAGAAGTTTTATCCTATAGTTGTAAGTACTTCTTATGGAGTGGTGCTGATCTTATCAATGCTACGTCCGAAGGTGGGAAACGGCAGATGGTAGTTATAGAAAATAACTCTTGTCCATCTGGACAGAAGTCCATGCCGCTATTAGATGATAATAAGGAAGATGGCAGCTATCGATTGCTCATAGAGCGGACATTCAAACCTATGCTTAAAAAGAAACGCGGGCTTACTGGCATCAACGGGGGGCTTGCACTTATCTATGATAAGAACTATATGGAAGTATCAGGATATGCAGCAATCATTGCTGATGTTTTCAAAGAAAACGTCCTGTTAGTACCTATGTATAATGGAGAGGATAATGACCATGTAAAAATCGAGAATGATGTTATCCATATATTATCGGATGGAGAGTGGAAGCCTATGCGAGCTATATTTCGCTATCTCACTCAGAAGCCTTGGAACAGGCTGCCTTTATCATGCAAGACAAAGATATTAAACCCAATAGCAGCATGTCTAGCAGGAGGTCGTAACAAGATGGTTGCAGCAAAAGCCTATGATATCTATAACACGGAACTTGCAGGCTATGGACTTAAGATCAACTCGCCAGAGACCATATGGGATGTAGCTAAAGAGGAGATCCCACTATGGGTGCAGAAGCTAGGAGGCCATGCAGTAGTCAAGATTCCATATAGCAATGCTGGTCAGGGAGTCTTCACCATCATCTCAGAAAATGAGCTAGATGCCTTTATGGAGAAGGAGATCGAGTACGAGCGATATATAGTTCAGAGCCTTATCGGCAATTATAACTGGAGTAGTGTCAGTAGTGCGGGCAAATTCTACCATGTAGGTACTATCCCTACGATCAAGGGGGAGACATTCGTGACCGATCTGAGACTCATGGTAAGTAGTACGGAGGAAGGCATAAAACCATTGTGTGTATATAGTCGACGAGCAGCAAAGCCGCTCGTAGATCAGATCAGTCAAGGTAGCGATAGCTGGAGTATGCTTGGTACCAATCTATCTGTCAAAGAAGGAGATAACCAATGGAGCTCAGATACTAATCGCCTCATGCTTATGGATAGGAGAGACTTTAATAAGCTAGGGCTTGGTTTGGACGATCTGCTCGAAGCCTTTATTCAGACGGTGTTATCAACCATCGCAATTGATAAAATGTGTAAGAACTTATACAACTCTAAGGGCAAATTTAGGATGCGTCTTTTTAAGTCTTTGAATAATGATATCACGTTACTTAACGAGATACTCAAATGAGTAGTAAGAAATATAAAGTACTCGTACTTACAGATCATCGTAAGCATAGTAAACACAATTCGCTGTACCCGATCGTGAGGGAGATGCTGTCACATGATAGGTGTCTGTCCGTTGATATTGCAAATCGTGGTATAGCTGCCAATGACGGATTCTACAAGGATATGGATCAAAGTAAGTTGATGGTCATGTCAGCACTTGATGATTTTAGTTTTACTGATGAACATCATGTGTTAGAAAGGGCTGATCTAATTAATGTTGCAGCTCATAAGTCTTATGATCTAGTGTTGCTAAGGCTCCCACGTCCAATATCCGATGAATTTTTGTTGTGGATAGAAAGTATATTTAAAAATGCGACGATCGTCAATCGACCATCAGGAATAATTAAAACTAGTAACAAATCATACCTACTAAATTTTCCTAAATGCTGTGCCCCGATGAAACATGTGCAAAGTATAGATGAAGTATTAACCTATTCGGATG
>ENA-ORXT01001191-ORXT01001191.1-marine-metagenome-genome-assembly--contig:-NODE-1191-length-36254-cov-5.655555_pt1 | contig 36254 bp, 25 predicted proteins | sample MGYA00237868_ERZ511482 | MGnify/ENA metagenome assembly ERZ511482 | reverse complement strand
CGGTCCGTCGCTTCGCTCCTCCCCGGACGAGGAGGGACCCTCGTCCCTACCTCAAGGCAAGCCGTTTTGCGATCGCTACAAGCGGGTGGGCAGGGTCGATCCGGTTCAATCCCAGAGGAAGAAATCCCGCCCAGAATCCTCGATATCCCCCACTAACCAAGCACCATTCGTACTCGTGGTCTGTTTCAGCTGAATTGAGGGTATGGCTTGGCTGCCTTGAACCACGATGTCCACGAAGCGGGGACCGGCGTCTCGCCGGTCAACAGAGCCTTCGCTGACCGGCGGGACGCCGGTCCCCCCCTCCCCGGATGGAAGCTGGTCGTCTGTGGGTTAATTCGAAAAAAAGGCGCGGCTTCTAGTTCACGGAGCCCAAATTCTCACGAATTCGGCTACAAAAAGGACGATGATTTGAGAAGAATCCGATTTTAGGGAATCTCCGAGAGGTTCTGCAACCGTCTCTCACGAGCGCGGCTACTCGGGAGGCTACTTCATCGTAGAAGACCCTACTTCGGCCACTCGTCCATCGGCGTGGTGACGTCGTACCAGAGGTCGAGATCAAAGTCGGCTTCGGTGCGCCTCTCCGAGCTGAGCTGGGGATGGCTTTCGAAGGGCTCGACCTTGAGCCACGCGTCGTTCCCGACGCCCCGGGGAAAGGTGCCGAGAGTCTTCCGATCCATCACCGCGTAGTGCGCCACCTGGATAAACTCCCCGTCGTAGGTTCCCTCGATGACCTTGTCGACCTTGTACCGATAGACGACGAGGGCGCGGGTGTAGGCCCCGAGGGATTCTGGGTCAGGAACGGGGCGAGTCTCGACCAGAGTCGCGTTCATCTCGACCGAGGGAATGGGATCCCGCTCGACGACGGCCGCTCGGATCGTGTCACTGGAGGCATCGATAAGGGCGTCGTCCATGTCATGCGGATACACGACCAGCTTCTCGAGAGCGCCCTGCCACTCGCTGCCATGCGGGGCGCCGAGCACGAGGTAGGAGTCGCTCAGATCCTGAGGCCAGCCCGAGCGATCGAGCGGCACCCGAGCCCCGCTGACCTGGGTGCCATCCTTGTAGATCTGAATCTTGCCCTTGCGAAGCAGCACGGTCAGAGAGGTCGGCTTCGACCAGTCCAGCCGGGCGGTGCCCTGCAGGGGACTGAGCTCTTTGGCCTCACCGTTGCGATAGCGAATCGAGGCGATGCCGGCCTTTTGAACCAGCTGAAACAAGGCGCCATCTGAAACGGTCCCGAGGGTCAGGAAGGGTCGCTCGCCCTCGAACTCGAAGTCGGAACTAGTGACCAGAATCTGAAAAGCGAAGTCGTCTCCGTCGCGGAATGCCTCGAGAATGCGAGCGGCGGTGGCAGGGTCGGTCACCGCGCGGCCCCCACCCAACACGAGCTGCGAGTGCGCACCATAGCGGGCGCGATCCTGAAGGACGAGGTGGCAGGGTTGATTTACCCCGTCGACTGACACCTCATTCGCAGTCAGCCCGGTGTCCCAGAGGAAGATCGGAGAGGCTCCTTTTGCGGGCCAGCCTGCGAGGGCGTAGGCGTAGGCGGGAAGCCCTTTTGGCTTGCCCTCGGCGATCGCGGTCAGATCGAGGTTTTCGGATTCGCCACCTTCGACCCAGAGGTCGGGATAGAAGTCGCCCGAGTTGTTTTCGGTGACCCGGAAGTAGGCCTCCACCCGGCTGAAATCTTCGGAGAACCGACCCGCATAAATCTCGACGTTGCGCCCGCCTCCAAAGATGGACGGCATGCCCGGCACGTCGGCGGTGTAGGGACCCGTCTGGACAAAGAAGCGAGGCGAGTTGCTCCAGCGCGGATGATAGACCTCATGACCGTCAAGAAGCGCCGTGTCGTTGACGGGCACCTCCCATTTCCGCTCCTGCTCCGTGGCGTAGAAAATAAGGTTCTTGTGGGGTCCGTCGAAGATCCACAGGAGTCCGCTGTCGTCGGGAGCGATCGAGCCCCAGCAGCCTCGGGCAAATTTCTTCCAAGTACCGGTCGCCGGATCTCCGATCCCGCCATGGGGCCAGGGAAAGAGAGAGGCAAAGGTTTTGCCCCCGCGAGGGAGCTGGAAGTTGTCGAACGCGACCTTGGTCGCGTTCCAGACCGGCTCGACCTTCGATGGATCGGAGAGCGGGAAGCGCTCGACCGTGTCGAGGATGTGATGAAACTCGTCGGTTGCCTTGCGGCCGGCGTAGACCCACTCCCTGCCATTCACCGGGTCTTTCCAGGTATCCACGGCGTAGCCGGTCCCGAGCTTGCGGACTCCGCTGCCGTCCCAGTTCATCGTCCAATGCTCCCCGGAGATGGAATCGGTCCAGACCACCGCCGTTCCGTCGCTGGTCAGGATGGGGCGACGGTAACACTGGAGCTCGTCTCGAAGCGGGCGAGCACCTTTGCCGTCGTGCGAATCGAGCCCCATGAGCCGGAACTCGGCGTGGTTGACGAAAGCGTCCTTCTGCTCGGCGTCGGCGGCTTCGGCCCAGACGACTCGAAAATGACGGTCGGTGAACTCTGCGGAATCGCGGGTGACGAGGACGTGCTTGCGCTCGGCTTTCTTCCTGGTTTTTTCCTTGGGCTTCTCGGGTTCCTTTTCGGCGTCGCAGGAAGAAACGATCACTGCGGCGAAAAGTCCGAGGAAGGCGAGGCATTTGCGGGTAGACATCAGCTTACTAGAGTACCTGTCCTTCGCCCGTGTTCAATCCTCTCCAGCCCGACTACCAGAATCATCCCGGCTCCAGCGGCCGTGCAGCCTTTCCCTACACCCGCACGCAGGGTCAGCCAAAGCCGCGGGTCGCGCTGGTGACGCCGTTCCATAACACGGGCGCGGTCTTCGAGGAAACCGTTGCCAGCGTTCAGCGTCAGAGCTTCGTCGATTTCGAATGGCTGATCATCGACGACGCCACGAGCGAGCCGGAGGCGCTCGCCCAGCTGGCAGCTCTGGTCGCTCTGGACGATCCGCGGTTCCGCGTCCTGCAGAGCGAGGAGAACGTCGGGGTGTCAGCCGCGCGCAACGCCGGCGTGGCCGAAAGCAGCACGCCCTTCGTGGCCTTCCTCGATAGTGACGACCTGCTGGAACCAACCGCTCTCGAGAAGTGGCTCTGGTTTCTCGAGACGCAGCCGGCCTTCTCCTTCGTGAACGGGGAGGTCGTCGGCTTCGGGGCGATGGAGTACCACTGGACGGAAGGATTTCACACCCACGAGAAGCTCTTCGAACGGAACCTTGCCAACCCGATCGGAATGTACCGGCGGGCGTTCCTCGAGGAGATGGGCGGTTACGACGAGACGATCGTCGACGGCTTCGAGGACTGGGACTTCTGGCTTCGGGCTGCAACCAAGGGACTCTGGGGGCGCACCCTTCCCGACCCGCTTATCTGGTACCGGCGCCGCGGAGAAGTCCACGACGACCGCTGGGCGGACTTCGACGGCGAGGGTCGGAGCGACCGCTTTCGCGACCGGATGATCGAGAAGTACGGCGCCCTTCGCGATACGGGCTTTCCCCAGCCGGTCATCGAGACCGGAGCGATGGGACCCGTCCGGGACGAGATTCCTTTCACCAATCCACTTGCCCTGCCGAAGGCGACGAGGCGGGTCCTGATGATCCTCCCCCACGTCGAGATGGGTGGCTCCGACAAGTTCACGCTCGATCTCGCGCGCGGTCTAGCGGCTCAGGGCGTGCAGATCACGGTAGCCACCACGCTCGGGAAGCAGGGCGGCTCCTGGCTTCAGGAGATGGAGGCGATCACTCCCGACGTCTTCGTGATGGGGCGCTTTCTCGTACACGCCGACTACCCGCGCTTCCTCGCCTATCTCGCCGAAACCCGGCAGGTGGAGACGGTTCTCGTTTCCCACAGCATGCTCGGCTACCAGCTCCTGCCATGGCTTCGTCGCCGACTGCCGAAGGTGGTCTTCACCGACTACCTGCACATCGACATGCCGGACTGGAAAAGCGGCGGCTACCCGCGGTTCCACGTTCACTACCAGGACCACCTCGACCGGGGTGCGGTCTCCTCGGAACACCTCCGGAGCTGGCTGGTGGAACGCGGAGCCAAGGAAGAGAAGATCGAGATCGTGACCACCAACGTCGATCCCAGGGAGTGGGATCCGGCACGCCACGATGCTACCGTTGTCCGGGAGAAGTACGGGCTCGACCCAAAGGCTCTGCTGATTCTGTTTGCGGGTCGTCTCGTCGCCCAGAAGCAGCCAAAACTGCTCGCGGCCGTGTCGCTTGAACTTGCTCGAAAGGCCGAGGCCCCCTTCCAGATCGTGATCGCCGGAGACGGCGACGACGGCCCTTGGCTCCGGGCCTTCGTCGCCGAGCATGCCGAGGTCCTTGAGGGCAGGGTCGTTCTTCTCGGTGAGGTGAGCAACGAGGCCGTGCGTGAGCTTCTCGCCGCCAGCGAGGTCTTCTTTCTTCCTTCGGAAAACGAGGGCATCGCGCTCTCGCTGTTCGAGGCGATGTCGATGGGCACCGCCGTCGTCGGAGCCGCCGTCGGGGGCCAGGCAGAATTGATCGACGAAAAGTGCGGAGTCCTCATCAAGCGAGAATCATTCGAGCAGGAGCAGAACGAATACGGCGGAGCCCTCTGCCGCTTTATCGAGGATCCCGACTTCGCCCGCCGCTGCGGAGAAGCGGGTCGGGCTCGGATCATCGAGGGCTTCACCCTCGAGCAGATGATCGACCGGATGACCGGGGTGCTCTCGACGCCGCGCTCTCACGAGGTGATCGACTTCCCCCGGCTGGGTCTGCACGTCGCGGAGATCTGCGAGCAGGCAAGGCTCGAGGATGAGGCGACCGCCCTCTGGAAGGAGTGCGTCCGCCTTGGAGCGAAGTCGAGGAAGCGGGGGGAGAAGCTCGAGGACTTCCGAGCGATGAAGGCGCGGAGGGACGAGAAGATCGCCCGTCTCGAAGCCAAGGTCGCCAGTCTGTCGGCCGGAAAGGGCCGACGACGCTATGGCCTCTTCGGACCACGGGTGAAGGCGGACGAGATCAAAGAAGAAGCTTGAGCAGTCCGACAAACTCGGGAGGAACGCGCACCGACTTCCCAGTCACCCGCTCCTGGGCGAGACGATGCATCCACTCGCGGGATACTCGGATGCTGCGGCAGGTGACCTGAGGCGGATCGCTGCTTTCCTCGATCGCGTACTTCTCGATGGTGACGGTAATGGATTCCGATTCCCCGGCGAGGAAAAGGCGGGCCTCGAGGCGCTTGGTTGTCGTGTTGAGATCAAGGTACTCGATCTCGCCGAGACCCTTCGCCCGGAGCACGAGGTTGGCCCCGACCTTGAGGGCTTTTGATTTGGCGACGTCGAACATGATTTCAGCGTGGATCGGTTCTCAATCTGTACGAGGTCCGCACCGTCGGGCCGATGATCGGCGCCCCGCGCCGATCCCCTGGGCGGGGGCGGTCCGCAGGAGCTTGGCAGCTCCTGCTCCCATCGTTCCGGCGGTGCGGAACTCCTACATTCGGAAAGGGTGTCCTCAAGATGTTGGATTGGTCGAACTATACAATGTCGATGATCGAACCGAAATCGGGATCGAAGAGACGCTTGTAGGTCCGCAGGGCGAAGCCGTCCGTCATCGAGGCGAGGTAGTCGCAGATGAGCCGGGGACCTTCTTCGCCGGCGTCCTTGAGCTTTTCCTCGAGAGCAGCTGGGAGCAGGTGGAGACCCTTTTTTCGGGCGCCTCCATCCGCGACGTAGCGGCGGTGGTAGACCTCCCAGAGCTTGTCGAGAATGTAGCCCGACTTGTGGTCGAGCTGCTGGAGCTGCGCGGTTCGGAAGACGAGATCGACGGAGATCCGCTTGAAGGTCTCCGACATCTTGCGCATGGCGGGATCGATGGCGACGTCGAAGCGGTGGCGGTTGGTTTTTCCAGAGAGGAATCCGTCACGCGGAACGAGGCTGGCCCCGGCGATGAAGGCGCCGATCTTGGCCCCGAGACGAGGCTCGACCTTGCCGGCGCGAATCGCTTCCAGAAGGAAATCGACGTGGCCGGAGGCTTCGCTGTCGAGTTCGGCGGACGCGGCCCAGACCTCGAGCTTCTGAAGGTTGATGAACCCGGCCTGAATGCCATCGGCGAGGTCGTTGAGGGAATAGGCGGTGTCGTCCGCCCAGTCCATCACCTGACACTCTACCGAGCGCAGCGCGTTGCGGGGTTTACCGGGGATCGCTTTTTCCGGGAAGACCTCGCCGTCGAGCACGAAGTCGAGGTAGTCGCTCTGAGCAGTATAGAGGAAGTGATGGTCCGGGTTGTCGAGCTCGTGGTAGAGCGTCTTGTACTTGAGGACGGCGTCGAGAAAGGCTCGGGATGGGTTCATCCCGCGTGGACTGATGCCTCCGGAGAAAATCGTCTGGGTAAGCAGGCGCAGCGTCTGGGCGTTTCCCTCGAATCCCCCGTAAGGCGTCATCAACTGGTTGAGGACTCGTTCTCCCGTGTGGCCGAAGGGCGGGTGGCCGATGTCGTGGGCGAGGCAGGCCGCCTCGACGAGGTCGCCGTCGATGAAGAAGTCGGGTCCGAGCGGATCACCGAGCGAAGCGAGCCGGGCGCAGATGGAGCGCCCGATCTGGGCGACCTCGAGACTGTGGGTGAGCCGGGTCCGGTAGAAGTCGTACTCCCCGGAGAAGAAAACCTGGGTCTTGGCCTGGAGACGCCGGAACGCGGAAGTGTGGATGATCCGGTCGCGGTCGATCTGGAAGGGGCTGCGGTACTCCTCCGGCCTCGGCTTGCTCGGCTCGAGGGTTTCGGTGTCGAAGTCGTCGTAGAAGGAATTCACGGAAGCGCTTCCCTAGCCTTGCTCGGATCGACTTCCAAGCGACTTGGCCGACTTCGACTCGATGGCGGACTTGGCACGAATGAACCAGTAGGGAAGGTTGATGAGGAAGATGAGCACGAGGTACTCGTTGAACTCGAAGGTCAGCCCCATCCAGTGCTCGATGCCCCGGTGCATCGCGATGAGCGAGATCCCGATGAGCAGGGCGGGGAATCGACCGGCGAGAGCGAGGAAGGCGAACAGCTCGAGGAGAAGCCCGCAGGCCATCGCCGCGCGCGCCAGCATTGGGTGCTCCATGAGGCCATTGGCGGCAGCCGGGATGGTGCCGCCGGCCGGAGCGAAATTCTCGCCTTCGCGGTTGAGGTGATTGTAGTAGTTCTGCCGGTCGGTCTTGACCAGCTGGATGCCGATGTTCGGTCCTTGCCACGCCCATTTCCCATCGGTGGCATCGAGCTTGGTGACGGCAGAGGTGGCGTAGCAGCCGGTGATCACGACTGCGCTGTAGAACATCAGCTGACGCCCGAGCCGATGATCGGCCCACCAGGTCCAGGCGCGCGCCACGAGAGGGCTGAGCAGGACAACCAGCGTCTGCGCGAGGAGCACCATCGTCACGATCTGATAGCCGTGATGGATGTTGCCGTGAGAGTTGGCCAGAGTCCGGTCGGCCAGGCTGAAGAAGAACAGGAACGGCAGGGCCAGCATCATGCCGGGACGCGAGCCGAGGACGTAAAGCCCGAGGGCCAGGAGTGCGCCCCAGCGCATCGAGCGGAGAATGTCCGGGTCAGCGATCCAGCGGAAGTCGATCCAATGCGCGAGGCCATTGGGGTGAGACTGGAGTGATTCGGCAATCTCTGCGGGCAGCGAGATCCAGACCACGACCGCGAAGGCGAGGCGGGCGAGGAGCAGTTCCAGAAAATGGTGATCCTGAAAGTGGAAGGGCCGGGCCGACTTCATGGGGCTGCTCCTTTCTCCGTGGCCACGACGTAGAGGTCTTCGCGGAATTGGTCGTCGAGGTAGGAGATGTCCGCGCGCACGAGTTGGACGGTCTCGGGGAACGGGCGCTTGCGGGCGGCGGCCAGTTCACGAAGCGAGGCGAGCAGCTCGCGGCCCGTCTGCTCGAAGGCTTCGCTGGGCTCGTCCTTCCAGTCGGCTCCGACTTCGGTAAGCCGCGACTTCCAGCGTTTCTTCACCTTGGCGGCGCTGACCCCTGCCATGTGGGCGATCGGGAGTGGCTCGCCGGTTTCATCGGCCACGAATAGGTAGAACTCCGTCGGCGACGGATCCTTGTACATGGGGAAATGAGAGAACGGGTACGACTCCTCGAGAGACTGGGTCAGGGTGACAAACAGCGGCAGGGCGAGGATCGGCCCCACGAGCAGAAAGATCGCGATCGCTTTCCTCGGTCGTGATCCTGATACTGGCGTCTCGGCTTGCCCCACTTGGAGTTCCTACCGTCCTCAAGCAGAATCTCCACCAAAAAGCCGAACCCCTTGAGAAGGTTGCTGCTGAGAGAGTCACATTCGAACCCGAACTCACGCGCGTTTTTCCTTGTCCGAGCCGTCACAAATGATAAATCAGCGACTCCACTGGGCGTTTCGTCCGGCGGCTACCTCATCAACAACCAGCCATATCAACGCGCAGGGGCGATTTTCGACCCATTGCACCATCCTCAAAGTCCATCATGGAAACCAATTCGAAACGCCTCTTCTGGGGCTGCTTCATCGCACTCATTACCACCGCCTTCGGCTTTGTCGGACGCCTCTTCCTCATCGGGGAATGGGCTGGCGAATTCGGCCTTGATGGCGCGCAGGCCGGCAAGCTTGCCGGCATCGGCATCTGGCCCTTCGCGGTCAGTATCATCGGCTTCAGCCTCATCATCGACAAGATTGGCTACAAGACGGCAATGCTCTTCGCCTTCCTCGGCCACATCGTCTGGACGGTCATGGGAGTCAGCGCCTTCTTCATCAGTAAGGGAGGCAACCCCGACACTGCCTACCAGATGATCTACTGGGGCTCACTGATCCTCGCGCTCGGCAACGGCACCGTGGAAGCCTTCATCAACCCCGTGGTCGCCACCATGTACTCCAACGAGAAGACCAAGTGGCTCAACATCCTCCATGCAGGATGGCCCGGTGGTCTCGTCATTGCGGGCATCATCACGATCTTCATCGATACGGTCCCCTGGTGGATCAAGATCGCTCTGATCGGCGTTCCTGCCGTGATCTACCTGATCATGCTCCTTCCCTGCAAGTTCCCTGAGAGTGAGCGGGTCACCTCGGGAGTTACCTACAAGGAGATGCTCTCCGAGTTCGGTATTCTTGGCGCCATCGCCGTTGGATTCCTCGTCTCACTCCAGCTCAAGGACTTCTTCACCGGCATGTCGCCCGCCGTCTACTGGGGCATTGGCATCGCCATCGTGGTTGCCTTCGGCATCTACACGAAGAAGCTCGGCAACCCGCTCATGTTCCTCCTCATTCTTGTGATGGCTCCTCTTGCCACCACGGAGATCGGAACGGACGGATGGATCGAGGAGATCCTCAAGGGGATCGCAGCCGACAAGGGCTTCCACGCTGGATGGGTTCTGGTGTACACCTCCCTGATCATGATGGTCCTCCGCTTCTACGCGGGTCCGATCGTCAAGGCTCTCGGCCCCCTGCCCCTTCTCGCACTGAGTGCGGTGCTAGCGATCGGTGGTCTCTTCTTTCTCTCGAAAGCAGCTGGCCTCACCATCTTCGCAGCAGCCACTCTGTACGGACTCGGCAAGACCTTCTTCTGGCCCACGACGCTCGGCGTCATCGCCGAGCAGACGCCCAAGGGCGGAGCCCTCACCCTCAACGCGATTTCCGGCATCGGAATGCTTGCGGTGGGTGTCCTCGGCTTCCCCTACATCGGCAAGCTGAAAGAGGACGTCGCCAACACCGCCCTTGCTGAAAGTGCCGAAGTCGCCGAGGCGATCCCCGGTCTTGTGCAGGACGGCGCTGTGACGGCTCTCGAGGACAAGAAGCTCTACGAGATCATCAACTACAAAGCGGTCTCTCAGGACAAGCTCGACGGTCTCGTCGCCCAGCTTCCCGAAGGTCAGCGGGAAGAAGCGACTGCAACCTACGGTGACATTCGCGACCGCTCCGCACAGAAGGCGCTGGCCAACATGGTCATCTTCCCAGCGATCATGCTGATCGCCTACATCGGTCTGATCTTCTACTTCAAGGCCAAGGGCGGCTACAAGCCCATCAGCATCTCGGACCACTAGAGACGCTGTCTCCAAGAACCTTCGAAGCGTCGCCGGGAAACCGGCGGCGCTTCGTGCTTTCTGGCTGGACTCCTTTGACAGCCCCCCCTTCAAGGGCGTAGAAGGCTTGCCGCATCTGCTTCCGGAAGTGCCAGCGCGGCCCTAGCTCTCTCCATGCGCACCAAGGTCAATCTTCAGCTTCTGCTGCTCTCGTTCCTGCTTCTCACTTTCGGGGCAGCCGCGATCCAGTTCCTCCGGCCTCCGGCCTACGGGCGGGTGTTTGGCGAAACCGTGGGGAACTCGGGATTCTTCACCCTCGCCATCGGACTCGCGCTCGTCGTCTGCGGGATCTGGACCTTCTTCACCTACCATTACGGCAGAAAGGCCCGCAACAGCCGCAGCAGCGTTCTGCCTGTCCTCATCGCAGGATTGCTCATCGCTCTGATCGTGATGACCCGCTGGGCCGAAAAGAACTGGTCGATCCTCGAACTGATCGAGCAGGCAGCCCGGTTCGTGACTCCCTGGCTGCTGCTCGGCGCGCTTCGGCGAACTTCCTCGAGTGCGGATTCGGCCCACCTCCTCCACGGGGCCGCCCGGGTTGCTCTGGCACTCACCTTCATCGGGCACGGTCTTTACGCCCTCGGTTGGCCCAGCCCGACCCCCGCCTCCTTCCTCGAACTGGTCAAAAACTGCACGGGGTTGGAAAACTCAGCCGCTCGAAATCTCCTGATGGTCGCCGGCCTCCTTGATCTGCTCGCCGCCGTCGCGATCTTCATCAACCCGACGCGGCGCGCGGGCCTGCTCTACATGCTGGTCTGGGGGCTCCTCACCACGATCGCACGTCCTTGGGCCGGCTTTGACTCCGCCGCCGCCGGCGCCTCCCTGATGGAATGGCTGCCCGAAGCCCTTGTTCGGGCTCCCCACTTTCTCCTGCCACTCTTCCTTCTGGCGGGAACGAGATCAATGGTTGGCGGAGGCCGTCTCGATATCAGCCGGATGTAAGGATCCGCGCGGCTCCGTGGGCTCGCTCCCTGAAAGCAGCTCCGGCCTGGGTCGGGATGAAAGGCACGGGCACGCACCTCCGAATCTCCGAGGCAAGGGAAAGGGGAAAGGCAAGGCGGCGCATCTTCGACCCGCGATCGTGACTGCGCGCCGCGCGGGGTGTCAGCAGCCCACGCCCTCCCGCCGCTGCTGCTGCACAAGGTGCTCCGTAGGTTGCCGATGCCTCTCCCACGGCGGCTGCGCCGAGAACAGACGCGATCGACGTATCTACCCGAGCACCCCGGACGCGAGGACCGCGACATAGCCGATCTTGCAGAGGAAGTGCAGAAGCTGGTCGAAGCAGAGGCCGAACAGTCCTCGTGATTTTGCCCAGTCGATGATGCAGTGAAGCACCAGTTCAACAAGGCCGAGGACAAGGCTGCCGGTGATGAGCCACACGGCGCCCGCCTGGATCATGGAATGAGCGACAAGGCAGTAGATCCAGGTGTAGCGCTCGCAGCCGTCCGATCCCGACCATTGCTGGGGGGTCTTGCCCATGGCGAGAAAATTTCCCTGAAGGGGAAAGTCCCCGACGACGTGACCAATCGCCAGCGCGAAGAAAAGAGCGAAGGCGGCTGCCGGATGACCAGCCAGACCCTCAGGTGCGATTGCCTCGAGCATCCCTTATTCCTGCCCGTCGACTTCAGGCTTCAGCGTGAGCATCTCGTTCACGTGACGCAGGCGCTTGCTCAGAGTCTCGGAAATCCCAACGAGGAGGTGGCCGGCGGGAAGCGGGCTGTGATTCATGAAGTCCTCGAGGGAGGCCCGGTCGATGCGCCAGACCTGGGAGAACTCGAGGGCTCGCACGGTGGCACTCGCCTCGCCGGGATCGAACATGTTGATCTCACCGACCGTCTCGCCCGGCCCGATTTTCCCGAGCAGCACCTCGCGACCACCTTCGGTGCCCACGGCGTGGAGCTTCCCGGAGATGACGAAGAACAGCGAGTCCTGTGGCTGACCCGTCACGATCAAATCGCCCCCGGGATGAACGGGAAGAAACTCGCCGTAGGAACTGAGGAGCAGGCGATCGTCGTCGCCAAGAGGCTCGACGATTCCCATGGCTGGAAGTTCGGGTGTGATGAAGTCGGTACTCATTGCTCAGAAAAGAGACTAGGCGCAGGTCGGCGGGCATCAAGCCACGATTCTTCTGAGATCCTTCCCTTTTTGGTGCTATCCGACGAACAACCGCTAGCCAACTCTCCATCCTTGCCTAAGGCTTTCCGCTCTCCGATATTCCCAACCATGAAGCATCTTCTACTGCTCCTCCTCGCACTCCCCGTTCTTGCCCACGCCCAGCACCTCACCTTCGAGGGCGGCGAAGGTCCCGGCAAGGGCAAGCACGTCGTCTTCATCTCCGGTGACGAAGAGTACCGCTCCGAGGAGAGCAGTCCGATGCTGGCGAAAATTCTCAGCAAGCGCTACGGCTTCAAGACCTCGGTGCTGTTCGCGATCAACCCCGACGGCGGCTTCGTCGATCAGCAGTATCAGAAGAACATCCCGGGCATGGAGTCGATCGCGACGGCCGACCTCGTGGTGATCGGAACCCGCTTCCGCGACCTGCCCGACGAGCAGCTCAAGCCTTTCGCCGACCACCTCAACGCGGGCAAGCCGGTGTTTGGCTACCGCACGGCGACGCACGCCTTCAAGACGCCGCAGACCACCGGCAACGTCAACTGGTCGAACTTCGGACCCGACATCCTCGGCGAGGGCTGGGTGAATCACTACGGTGCGCACAAGAAGCAGGGCGCCCGCGGCGTCGCCACCAAGGAGCACGGCGACCACCCCATCCTCAATGGCGTCGGCACGATCTTCGCCGAGTCCGACGTCTACGGCATCAACAGCGTCACGGAAGACGAGGAAGACATCCTCATGAACGCACTGGTCACCGAGACCCTCCTGCCTGACTCCAAGGAAGTCGAAGGCAAGGTCCCGCAGCCTGCTGTCTGGCTTCGGCAGTACGAAACGCCGAACGGCGGCAAGGGCACCGCTTTTGCAACCACCTTCGGCGCCTCCTCCGACCTCGACGACGAGGGGCTGCGTCGGCTGTTCATCAATGCCGCATTTCACCTCACCGGCGTGCCCGTTCCTGAGAAGGCGGACGTCAGCTACATCGACCCCTTTGTCCCCAGCGCCTACTCCAACAACCGGACCAGCGACTATTACAGGAAGCTCAACCTGAAGCCAGCCGACTACGGTTACGGCAAGTCGCCCCAGACCGGTCCCCCGGCTGAAGGGAGCTTCCTGCCCACCGTGCAGCCGCAGGCTCAGGTCCCCGGACCGGATATCAACTCGACGATCACCAGTATCGAGGAGCAACGTGAGAACCGGACGCGCCCCGAGTTCAAACAGCCGACCGAACTTTCCGAACCGGCCGCCCCCGTCTCGCTGCCGCTCTCGATGGAGAAAGGCGAGAGACTGGTCTTCATCGGCAACTCGCTTGCCGAGCGCATGGAGCACTTCGGCTACTTCGAGACGCTCCTTCACGAGTCTTTTCCGAAGAGCGAGATCACCTTCCGCAACATGGGTTTCCCCGGCCACACGCCTTCGTTCCGGCCTGAGTCCGGTCAGGCCGATCCCTGGGCCTTCCCCGGAGCAAAAGAGTTCCGACCCGAGATCAATGCGCATCACGGCAAGGGCCACTACCCCATGCCGGACGAGTGGCTGACCATTCTCGAGGCCGACACCATTGTCGCCTTCTTCGGGTTCAACGAGAGCTTCGACGGCGAGCAGGGTCTTGCCAACTTCCGTGCCGAGCTCAGCGCTTTCGTCGATCACAGCCAGAGCCGTTCGTACAACGGCAAAGCTGCTCCCCGCCTGGTCCTTGCGACCCCGATCGCGATGGAGCAGCACCCCGACTTTCACCTGCCCGATGCTACCGAGCGCAACGCCCTCCTCGCCGCCTATGCCAAGGTCGTCGGAGAAGTCGCGACCGAAAAGAAGGTCGGCTTCCTCGATCTCTACACGCCCAGTTCCAAGATGCTGGCTGAGTCCGGCGACAGCCCGCTCACCATCAACGGCGTTCATCTCGCCGCCAAAGGCTACGAAGCCCTCGCCCCCGTGATCCTGAAACAGCTCTTCGGCAAGAACGGCGCCGTCAAGGAGGACGGCGGTCTGCTTCGCAAGGCGATCTACGACAAGTCGTGGTTCTGGAGAAACGACTACCGCATGCTCAACGGCGTGCACGCCTACGGCCAGCGCTGGGCACCCTACGGCAACTTCAACTACCCCGAGGAGATCGAGAAGATCCGCCAGATGACGGTGCTCCGTGATGAGAACCTCTGGGCCATCGCTCAGGGCAAGAGCGACTCGCTCACCGTCGATGACACCGGCACCCGCCCGCTCACCCCGGTGCAGACCAACTACATTCCCTCCGAAAAGAACGGCAGCCGCGACTTCCTTCTCGAAGAGGACGCCCTCAAGAAGTTCACCCTCCCCGAAGGCTACGAGGTCAGCGTCTTCGCCACCGAGCAGGAGTTCCCCAACCTCGGCAACCCCGTCCAGATGCGCTTCGACAACAAGGGCCGCCTCTGGGTCTCGACGGTGCCCAGCTACCCGCACTACAAGCCGGGTGGTCCGCTGCCCAATGACAAGCTTCTCATCTACGAGGACACCGACGGCGACGGCCGCGCCGACAAGGAGACCGTGTTCGCCGAGGGGCTGCACATTCCGATCGGCTTCGACCTCGCTCCCGATGGCGTCTACATCTCCGAAGAACCCTACCTGACCTTTCACAGGGATCTCGACGGCGATGACCGGGCCGACACCAAGGAGTATCTCCTCGACGGCTTTGATCCGCACGACACCCACCACGCGATCTCCTCCTTCGACACCGACCACGGCGGTGGACTGTTCATGTGCGAGGGACGCTTCCTGCACTCGCAGGTCGAGACGCCCTGGGGTCCGCAGCGGATGACCGACGGCGGCGCCTGGCGCTTCGATCCCAAGTCCTGGAAAGTCGAGCGCGTCTTCCAGAAGGACGTCTCCAACCCCTGGGGCGTGCAGCACGACGAGTACGGTCAGAACTTCCTCAACGACGCCTCCGGCGGCAACCAGTACTGGATGCTCGGCTACTCGGTGAAGGTTCCGCACGCGCACGAGATCAAGACCGTCGCCAAGTTCAACTACGAGCACCACGCGCGGCCCTCCTCCGGCAACGAGTTCCTCTACTCGAGCCACTTCCCCGACGAAGTTCAGGGCGACTACCTGTACACCAACTCGATCGGCTTCCTCGGCATCAAGCAATACCAGACCGTCGAGGACGGCCCGGAGATCAAGGGCAAGCATCGCCAGGACACGATCATGTCCAGCGACGGAAACTTCCGCCCCTGCGACCTAGAGATCGGACCCGACGGCGCCCTGTACTTCGTCGACTGGCACAACACCCTGATCGGTCACATGCAGCACAGCGCACGGGATCCCCTGCGCAACTCGGACTACGGACGCATCTACCGGATTACTGCCGCGGGCCGCGACCTCGTCGAACCGGCCGCGGTCGCCGGCGCCTCGATCGAGGTGCTGTTCGAGAACATGAAGCTTCCCGAGGTCAACTCCCGCAAGCGGAGTCACCGCGAGCTGCGAGGCCGCGACGCCGCCGAAGTCATCGCTGCCGCCGAGAGCTTCGCCGCCGCCAACGCGGACGACGAGCGTCTTGTCCTCGAAGCCCTCTGGGCGACCTGGGGTCACCAGCAGCCTTCTGCCGATCTGCTTGAGAAATGCCTCACTGCTCAGGATCACCGGGTGCGCTCCGGCGCCGTGCGGGTCTTGCGTCACTGTCTGCATCTCATCGAGAACCCGACACCGATGCTGTTGAAGGCCGCTACGGACGAGCACCCCCGCGTGCGACTGGAGGCCCTCAGTGCCGGCAGCTGGCTCGGTGGCCGCGACGGCGCGGAAATTCTTCTCACCGTCGCCTCGCAGGAGACCGAGAAGTGGATTCGCAACTCGCTCAACAGCGCCATCCTGCTGCTCAAGGACGACGTCGACGCGCTCCTCAGTGACGGCACCTTCAAGAAGGAAGACATCGCCGATGTCGATCAGCTGCTTGCCAGCAAGCTGCCCGGTGCCCCCAAGCGCAAATCGGTCATGACCAAGTCGGTCGCAATGAAGAAAAAAAAGGACAAGGCATTTCTGACGACCTACAAGCTCGGGGAGGAAGTCTTCCACGAGGAGGGATCCTGCTCCACCTGTCACCAGGAGAGCGGACTCGGCCTGAGTCAGGGAGACCTCCACATCTACCCGCCGATCGTCGACAACGAGTGGATCAACGGCGACGAGGAACGCCTCATCAAACTCGTGCTTCACGGCATGTGGGGCAAGATCGAGGTCGGCGGCAAGGTCTACGATCCTGAAAAAGGCGTCCCACCAATGACCGCCGTCGGCGCCATGTTCAGCGACGCCGAAGTTGCCGCCGTGCTCACTTACGCTCGAAGCAGCTGGGGCAACGATGCCAGCCCGATCAGCGCCGCGCAGGTCAAGGAAGTACGCGCCGCCACCAAGGATCGAAAGCAGTTCTACAAGCCGGAGGAGTTGCTCGAGGAGCATCCCCTCGAGAACAAGAAGTAAGTCACTGGGAAGAGATCCGGAGAAGGCCAGAGGGTGGAAGCCATGACTCTCGCCGGCCTCCTCCTCCAGCTACTCATCTGTCTCATCCCCGTCGCGATGACCGGGGGTCTCATGTGGGGGATCCAGCACGTGGCAAAAGGCCGTAAGGATGGGGGGCGGCGTCCCCCGCCTGGCCCGGCGACTTCGTACCATCCGCTTCGGTCAGGCCACGGGTCTCCAAATGAGGAGATGGACGAAGAAATCGCGAGGGCGAAAGAGGACCTCGGCAGTAAGGACGCCCCTTGAGACAGACGGGCTTTGCTTGCCCGAAGTTCCCTCAAATTAGTAGGATCAAGGAGTCCTCGACAACATGGTCGTAAGATCGACAGCACCTGATCGTTCCTCATGACCCGACGCATCTGCCTCGCTGTTCTCGCTCTCGTCGCGATTGCCGCACTCGGTCTTCTCGGATTCTCCACGTTTCGACATCAGGGAGAGGATGCGATCCAGCGCATGGACGAGACGGATCTCGAGTACCTGTCAAAGGTGCGCAGTCTCCGGCCCGGCATGTCCCTCCCGGAAGTCGAACTCGCCATGGGAGGTCCGCCGGATCGAAAGGGATCCCGACCGACCTGGCGGGTCGCCGTATCGGGCCGCAATCAGATCGCCGTCTACATGTCCGGGAACGAACTTCGGAAAGTCAGGTGGATGAAGATCGGAAGCTTTGTGTACGAGCATCCGTGAACTCGCGATGGTTGCGCCGCCTGGGCCGTTTCGATAGGATTTCAATATGCGCATTCCGCTCCTCGCCCCCCTCCTCATCGCCGCTTTCACTGTCTCTCTCGCAACCGCCCAGGAGAAAAAGAAAGCACCTGCCAAGAAGCGAACCAATCCGGCGATGACACCCGTTGAGGATATCGCCGGCCTGCCCCGCGTCCTCCTCATCGGCGACTCCATCTCCATCGGTTATACGGTCGAGGTGCGCCAGAAACTCCAAGGCAAGGTGAACGTCCACCGCCCGCTCGCCAACTGCGGCCCGACAACCCGCGGACTCGAATCCATCGATGCCTGGCTGGACACCGGCGGCAAGGGCAGGAAGTGGGACCTCATTCACTTTAACTGGGGACTGCACGACCTGAAGTACATGGGAGCGGACGGATCGAATCTTGCTGACCCCGAGGACCCGAAGAGCGTCCAGCAAGTCCCACCCAAAGAGTACGCGGAAAACCTCGAGGCATTGGTTGTCCGGCTCAAGAAGACCGGGGCCAAGTTGATCTGGCGCAACACCACTCCCGTTCCCGAAGGGGCCAAGGGCCGAGTCGTCGGTGACTCAAAGGCTTATAATGAGATCGCCGCCAAGATCATGGAGAAGCACGGCATCCCGACCCAGGATCTCTTCGGCTACACCCGGAAGATGCGCGCTGCCGGGAACGATCTCATGCTCCCCAAGGGCAACGTCCACTTCACCAAAGCTGGTTCAGCCAACCTCGCCGGACAAGTAGCCGACCAGATCACCGCAGCTCTCGCCGAATAGCATCGTGCGCTTCCGAAACCTTGCCCTTCCGGCTCTGGCGGCCCTCGCCTGTCTGCACCCCGTCTCGCCAGCCAGGGCGGTCGAACGGCCTAGCGTCGTGCTCATCATGTGCGACGACCTCGGCTGGGGCGACGTCGGCTTCAACGGCGGCACCCACATCCGAACGCCCAACCTCGACGAGATGGCGGCCAACGGTCTCAAGCTCAACCGCTTCTACGCGCAATGCGCCGTCTGCTCGCCAACCCGCGCCAGCGTCGTGACCGGTCGCCATCACGATCGGGTCGGCATTCCCAACGCCAACGCGGGCCATCTCCACAAGCACGAGTTCACCATTTACGAGGCCCTCGGCGGCCTTGGCTATCGCACGGGGCATTTCGGCAAGTGGCACATGGGAACGCTGACCCGCGAGACCATCGAAGCCAACCGTGGCGGCCCCCGTGGGAAGAAGAACTATTCACCGCCCTGGCATCACGACGTCGGCACCAGCTTCGCCACCGAGTCGAAGACCCCGACCTACGACCCCATGTGGCGCCCCGCCAAAGGAAACGGCGCCAGGAAACCGAGCGACGTCTTCGACACTTTCAACGGCAAAGGCTGGAACGAGATCCCCGAGGGAGCTGCCCGCGAGCTCTACAACACCTTCTACTGGACCGGCGAGGAAACCCGGGTCGATCCCGAATCCGAAACGCTGATGGGAGACGATTCCAAGGTGATCATGGATCAGGCGCTCCCGTTTATCCAAGCCGCCGCCGAGTCGGAAGAGCCCTTTTTCAGTATTGTCTGGTTCCACGCCCCCCATCTCCCCTGCGTCGCCAGTGAGGAGGACGCCGCCAGCTACGACGACGGCCAAACGAGCGCCTTCGAGCGCAACTACTACGGCTGCGTCACCGCAGTCGACCGCGAGGTGGGCCGACTGCGCGATCATCTGCGCCAGCTCGGCGTGGCCGACAACACGCTCGTGGCCTTCTGCAGCGACAACGGCCCCGAAGGCAGCAACGGCGCCCCCGGATTGCAGGGACGTTTTCGCGGCCGAAAACGCGACCTCTACGAAGGTGGTGTGCGCGTGCCCGGTCTGATCGAGTGGCCGGCGCGGATCAAGCCGGGCGAGACCGACAGCATCGCCTGCACCGTGGACTACTTCCCCACCCTCATGGAAATCATGGACTTCAAGATGCCAGACGACCGCCCCATCGACGGGGTCAGTCTCATGCCTCTCTTCACCGACAGCTCCGTCGTCCGCGATCAACCGCTCGGCTTTGGCTACGGCAGCAAGGCCGCGTGGCACGATGGCCCTTTCAAGATCATCCGGCAGGGCGCCAAGGCGAAGTGGGAACTCTACGACCTCGATGCCGATCCATCCGAATCCAAGGACCTCGCCTCGAGTCAGCCAGAACGCCTTGGCACGATGACCAAAGCCTGGACGAACTGGAGCGATTCCGTCGACCGAAGCAAGGCAGGCGCGGACTACCCGGAATAGCGCAGGCAGACTATTCGACCGAAAAAGTGCCCACCATTCGGCGCACCTTCCGGTTCCGCTCGTCAAACGCCCAAGCCTCGATCTCCACAGGCCCATCAACGGGAACGGGTAGGTCCTCGATGGCGAAGTCCTTGTCCCAGCGCACGGTGGGGAGGCGCTTTTCATGCCCGCGGATGCCGTCGAACTCATGATCGGGACCCATCAGCTCCGAGCGTGCTCCGATCCACGGCCGGACGTCGGCAAGAGCAAAAATCTCCCTCTCGCCCTCTTCGTTGATGCACACGAGAAGAACACCGTCGGCCGGGGCACCCCCCGGCAGCTTGGCATAGCCCGAGGCGTGCCAGCTGCCATCGTCGGTCTGCACCAGCTCCTCGAAAGCCGCCCGGCTCTGTGCCAGCCCCGTGGAATACATGCGGAACTGCGAGAGCTCCCGCCCCTCGACCAGCGGCACGCCGAGCTGCCCCAACCGATCCAAGACCGTGGCCGCCTCGCGGACCAGATCGACGCTGGCGTCGAGACGCGGCATGACGTCCGGCGTGAATTCCTGGATGAAAGCCACCCCGGCGCGGGTGTGTAGACGAGCATCATGATGAATCTCGGCCCTGCTGAATCCGGTCGTCCAGTAGACCGCCTGCACCGCCGTGAACAGTCCGGCAAAGACCATGAACACGGAGCGAAGGCGAGCCGGCCAACTAGTCCCTCGCCGCTCGCCCCAGTCGCGCACCAGAACCACCGCGATGATCACCAGCGCTGCCCCGGCGAAGACCGTGATGGCGATGTAGCGCGGAGAGAGCGCGCGATCGAGCCCTGCCACACCACAGCGGGAGACGGCGAGCATCGCCGAGCCAGCGACACTCATTCCCGCGAGCGCGAACCAGGGTAGAAGCCGGTCCCACGCGTCGTGGTCCCGAATTCGAATCATCCAGCAAAGGGCAACGAGTCCAAGCAGAGCGAGCATCGTCCAGCCAATCCCGATGGCATTGCCAACCGTGGCCACCTCCGGCCAGCGGACGAACTGGTTCCCGAGCCCGGCCGCGAAGAAGTCGAGAATCTTTTCGGGGCGGTCGAAGACCTCGCCGAGATGAGCGATACTCGGAGGAACTTCTCCGGTGTTCTGATTGTAGGAGTGGGCGGAGTGGGAGCCCGTCTTGAAAGTCGATGGCTGGTAGTACCACCACGAGACGAGCCCAGCGGCCACGCTCCAGAGAGATGCAAAAATCCAGCGGCCTCGCCCGGTCGCCCAGGTCTTGTTCAGAAGCACGGCGCAGAGAATCAGCGGCCAGAGAAGCACTCCATGACCAAAGCCGAGGACCGCGAGCAGCGCGAGGGCGAGACAAAGCAGAAACCGCAACCAGAGCTTGAGGTGCGTGCTCCCCAGTACCACCAGAGCCCAGACAGCAGCACAGCTTGGGATGACGATCGCCACCTGCACGGCCCAAAGGTAGTTCTGCCACTGCAACGCACTGAGAAGCATGAGATTGAGCAGGAAGGCGAGAGGGTAGCGCAGACCGCTTCCCGGCCGGAGTGTCCGCCGGAGCAGGAAGAAGGCACCAACCGACATCAGAATCGAGATCCCCGCCACGACGAACATCTCATGGCGGAGATTGCCACCCCCAAACTTCGCGTTGGCCAGCATCACCAGACGCTGAACCACGACCCGATGTTCAATGTGAGGTTCCGACAGAGTCGACCAGCCGAGTCTGCCTTGATCAGCGAGATCAAGGATGCGGGCCCGCTCCCAATCATCCCAGACGGGGATATCGACCCCGTACTCGTGGACTAGAAGAAGGACACCCAAAGCAGGCACGAAGGCAAAGAGCAGACCACCCAGCCAAGATGCACGATTCTTGAGCCAGACGGAGTGCCAATCGCTTGGGGAGGCGAATGAAAATTTCATCATTCCATGTCTCCAGTTTTCTACAGGCGGAATACCCGTTCCGTCGAATTCTTTTTCCCACGGGCAGCATGGAACAAGGTTAGCCGCGCTCGTGAGAGACTGTTGCAGAACCTCACGGAGATTCACCCAACTCGGATTTTTCTAAAATCATCGTCCCTTTTGTAGCCGAATTCGTGAGAATTTGGGCTCCGTGACCAGGAGACGGCGCCCTTTTTTTCGAATTGCCCATAGCGTACCTACTTCTGCAACAGTCTCGTGAGAGCGTGGAGGTGTTGCCTGAGGAAGGCTCGGATCACAGGCAACGTCTCACCTTCTCGCGAGACTGTTGCAGACTGCGTGAGAATTGAGCGAGTCCAAAAAAATGAGCGGGTACAGGGCCACAGAGCCCAAATTCTCACGAATTCGGCGACGGCGTGAGGAACCTCAGCCTTCCTTGATCGACTCCATCGTCGGCAGTGGGTCGGTGCGGTTCTTCTTCTCGTTGCTGCCGGTGAGCTTGCTCTTCGCCTTCTTGAGTTCAGCGGCAAGAAACTCGTCGGAAGGGAACGCGGCGGATGGAGAACGGAAGAGCCTGTACAGCGAGTGCCTGCCCCATGCCGTCTTGATGAGAAGCACAGGATCGTCGTGGGGATCGCCGATCTGCCAGCCGAACTCGAGTTCCACACCGGCTCGATCACCCGAACCGTACCCTTGAGTGAGGTCTCCATGCTTATCGAGGAACTTGATCAGGACGTCATCGCGGATCACCCAACCCTCCTTGTTGCGCGGATGAGCGAACAGATCCCGCGACTTCGGATGGTTCGATTGATTTTCCATCAGCTTGCTCTGCACCTTGCCCTCCCTGTTGGACTGTCCGGCGAGGACGTAGACCTGAACGACGTCACCGGCGTGGCACAAAATCGGTAGGCCCAGAAGGCAAAGCAGAACGAAGCAGGTCTTCATGCGGGGTGGCTATCCATGCAGACGATTCTCGTGACGCTGAAAACCCCGCTTGAGATCTGGACCGCCCTCCCGCATTCTCGGCGCCATGGCCGACTTGCCCGACCAACCCATTCTCGTGACCGGCGGCGCCGGCCTCATTGGTTCCGCCCTCGTCTGGGCGCTCAACCGACAGGGCCGCGAAGACGTCGTCGTAGCTGACCATCTCGGCACCGACGAGCGCTGGAAGAATCTCGTCCCCCTCCGCTTCGAGGACTATGTCGACGGGCACGACCTGCTCCAACTGATCGATCGGGATCCCAAGTACCTGGAGCAGTTCGGTCTCGTCCTTCACCTCGGCGCCTGCTCTGCGACCACCGAAAAAGATGCCGCCTACCTGATGCGCAACAATTTCGAGTTCACCAAGAAACTCGCTCTGGGGTGCCTCGCCAATGACGCCCGCTTCATCTATGCCTCCTCGGCGGCCACCTATGGCGACGGAAGTCATGGCATGGACGACAAGGACCCCGCCCTCGACAAGCTCCGGCCGCTGAACGCCTACGGGTACAGCAAGCATTTCACCGATCTCTGGGCGATGCGCCAGGGGGTGCTCGACCAGTTCATCGGCCTCAAGTACTTCAACGTCTACGGCCCGAACGAGAATCACAAAGGCGAAATGCGCAGTCTCGTGCAGAAGGCCTACCATCAGATCGCCGAGACCGGGCGCATCGGCCTGTTCCGCAGCGATCACCCCGACTACAAGGACGGCGAGCAGATGCGCGACTTCCTCTACGTGAAAGACGCCGTGGAGATGACTCTTCATCTCGCCGCCTCGCCGATAGCAGGCGGCCTCTACAATGTCGGCTCCGGCGAAGCCAACACCTGGCTGAGGATCGCCAACTCCCTGTTTGCCGCCATGGACAAGGATCCGGAGATCGACTTCATCGACCTCCCCGAGCACCTCGTCGGCAAGTACCAATACTACACCTGCGCGGACACCACGCAGCTACAGGAGACCGGGTGGAACACGCCCGCCACGAGCCCCGAAGACGCGATCCGCGACTACGTCGTCAACTACCTGCAGCCTGATGCCCATCTCGGAGACGAGCCTTCGTAAGCGACACCTTCCCTGCAGCCTCCGCCCCCGGGGCTCACCCCAGTTCACCAGTTCACCAACGCCAGGCGTATTTCGAGAAGCTCTCGGGGTGCCCTGCGATGCCATTGCTCAGCAGGATCACGTGGAGCGCCTCGTGCTCGATGACCTTGTCGGGGATGCGCTTGCCCGTGACCGATGGAAAGGTCACGACGTAGGGGTTGCCGACATTCACCCAGCCGATCGACTCCCGGCCTTTGGGAGAGACTGCCGCTGCGAAGCCCTGAGCGTCGATAAAGTGCGCCTGTACCACCCGCACCCGGTACGGCGCACGGGCGCGGAGCCCGGTCTCGGCCTCAAGGCGATGGACCGTGCGGGCCACCCGATCGACCAGTTGCTGCTCGACCGGACGATCCCTCAACTGATGAAGCTGGCATCCGCTAAGAAGCAGGAGCAGGCACGCGACAGCCACTCTGGAGAAGCGCCCGAAAGTCACGACGCCCAGAAGCTTCGGTCCTCAATGGCTTCAATCCCACCCGCCAGGCTGTAGCTTTGGTCGTAGCCTTTCTCCCGCAGAAACTCGGCGACACGCGCCGAGCGAATCCCGTGCGCTCAGAAGAAGACGAGGCATTCCCCCGAATCGGCGAGATCGCCTTGCCAACGCTCGGCCCATTCGCTGAGCGGAATCCATTCGGCCCCCTCGACCGACTCGACCGCCAGTTCCTCGGTTTCGCGGACGTCGATCAGACGGAGCGGCCGCTCCTCTGCCGTCGAGGCAGAGCGGCTTGCCTCCACCACCTGTTCGGCAGAGACCTCGAGGTCCGCTCCGAAACCTAGCCGTTTCGATGAGCCAGTCTGGTCGCTCAAGGCTGGACTTTGACCGGCGTTCCCGAGCTGACGTTGTTGAAGAAGGCGCGGGCCATCGGCTCGGGCATCCTCACGCAGCCGTGGGAGGCAGCGTACCCGGGGAGATAGCCGGCGTGCATCCCGACACCGCCGTTGAAACGCATGAAATAGGGCATCTTGGCGCCATCGACGATGCCTCCGGGAGGCTTGGGATCCTTGCGGAAATCTACCTCGCGCTGCAGGATATTGCCATTTCGGTCGATGTAGTCGCCATAGAGGTTGGAGGCGTGATCCTTGCTCTTCTGGCTGATCTTGAAGCTGCCCGTAGGGGTGGCGTGCTTGGCGTCTCCCGAGGAAATTCTCGAGACGCCGACCAGCTTGCCGCTCTTGTAGAAATACGCCTTCTGATCACTGAGATCGATCGTGATGGCAGGAGAACCGCCCACGCCGTCGCCGTCCCAGTAGGAAACCGTGTCCTGCATCGGCTGGGGGGCCGTCGGAAGCGAGACCTGAAGTCCGCCCGGCCGGACGTCACCGAGGTACTCGGTCGTCTGGCCCTGCTGGACCTGCTCCTGAGTATAGCCGCCGTAGCGCTCCGAGGGAAAGGGGTCCATCGAGGTACACTGAACGAGAAGTAGAGAAGCGCCGATGCCGACGCCGAGAGCGATCTGTCGTGGGAGAGTCATGATCTGGGATAGGGTATGTGAACACTAGCGACGTCCTTGGGCTTGGCAACCACTGCTCGGGGTAGAGAAATCGGCCTTTTTTTCATCCGATTCCAAGGTGCAGGCTCTACGCCGTGGCCATGAGCGGCTCGAAGACCTCGAGATGACAGCGGTCGGCGATGTGCAGACTGCTGGCGAGCGATTCGGGCCAGTGGCCGAACAGGCGGTCGGCCTCTTGCTGCGTCTGGAAGGCTCCACCCCATCCGAGCTCGCGCTTTGCCAAGTTCGGTTCGCGGAGCAGAGTGAGGGTGCGGATCGAGGAGAGGACTTCGTAGCGGTGGCGATGATCGTCGTTCTCAAAATGAACGTTGGCGGAAGCCAGCAGGGGCACGCTGGCATCCCCTGCCGCCAGGGCGACCCGGTCGATGATGGCACTCGGAGCAGGAAAGAGTTCGGCGTAGAAGTTCTCGCGACCGAAGACGGTCTGCCAGTAGCGGGCAAGATCGATGGCTTCGGCACTACGGCCCTCGAGGAGGAGGCGCCCGAAGCGTCCCTCGCCGCAACCACTCAGAGCGATGAGTCCGGCGGATCGCTCGACCAGTTTCCAGCTCGGAAGGGGGCGGAATTCGTGTGTCTCCCGAGTGAGCAGCCGGCAGAGATTTCGATAGCCTTCGTTGTTCTCGCAGAGCACGACAAGCTGGTCGGGACGGCCCGCCTTGTCCTCGAGCGTGAGTTCGGCCCCGACGATCGGGCGGATGCCGGCGCGAGCGCAGCCCTGCACGAACTGCACGGCCCCGGAAAGACTGTCGTGATCCACGAGGCCAAGGGCCGTCATTCCATCGTCGACGGCGCGTTCGATGAGGGCATCGATGGAACAGCAGGAATCAAGGATGCTGTAGCAGCTATGATTATGAATCGAGACGTAGGCGAGATCCCGGGACTCTCCGGGGGCGCGGAAGGGATCGAGCTCGGCCGGCGGGAGCGGCGGGAGCGACGAGATCGACGAGGCGGCGTCTCTCCTATCCTGCGCGTCCTGCCTGTCCCTCATGTTTCCAGACGCCCTCATCCTGTCCGCTCCTTCGGTTTCTTGTTCTCGACTTCCCAGCCGCGCATGAGTCCGCTTTTCCCGTACTGAGAGCGGACGGCTTCGTAGGCTTCCTGAACACGGCTGATCTTCTCGCGGCGTTCGCGAAGGAACAGGTCCTGGCAGACGATCCTCGGATAGATGCTGGTGAGCCGGACCGAGGCGAGCCGGAGCCGGACGCGACGGTCCCAGGCCTTGCGCAGGAGCCTTTCGAGCGCGGGATGAAAGTCTTCCCCGAGGTCGCCGGGTTCGGAGAGACTCTCGCTCCGCGTGCTTTCATCCATGTCGGAATAGCGGATCTTCACCGAGAGCGTGCGCGCGCTTTTTCCGTCTCCACGAAGCCGGATGATCAGATCATCGAGGAGGCTCTTCAAGAGAGAGGTGACCTGATCCCAGTCGGCGGTGTCCTGATCGAACGTATGCTGGTGCCCGTAGCTCTTGGCCTCGGCGCGAGTCGGCTCGACACGGCGCGGGTCGATGCCTCGAGCCTGGTCGCGCAGTGTCGGGGCACCCTTGCCGGCGAGGACCGAGAGCAGATCGACGGGCATCTCGGCGAGCTGGCCGATGGTGCGGATCCCGGCGATGCGGAAGCGCTCGTCGGCCTTGGGACCGATCCCGGGGATCTTCTTCACGGGGAGCGGCTCGAGGAAGGCGCGCTCGCCCCCGCAAGGAACCCGAGTGAGCCCGAATGGCTTGTGAAGCTTGGAGGCGATCTGCGAGACCAGTTTGTTGGAGGCAATGCCTTCGGAGACGCCGATCTTGAGACGGTCGGCGATGGCGTCGCGGATGCGCAGGGCGGCTTCCTCGGGACGGACCTTGCGGTTGCCGCTCAGGTCAAAGTAACCCTCGTCGATGCTGGCCTTCTCGACTTCGGGCGTGAAGTCGTAGGCGTAGCTGAACATGAGCCGGGAGAAGAGCTCGTATTTCTCGTAATCGCCGGGCACGACGATCAGGTGAGGGCAGACCCGGAGTGCCTGTCGGGTCGGCATCGGCGTGTAGACGCCCATTTTCCGAGCCTCGTAGGAAGCGCTGGCGATGATGCCGCGGCGCGTGCCGCCCACGGCCATGGCCTTGTTGCGGAGGGAAGAGTCGGCGGCCTGTTCGACGGAGGCGAAGAAGGCGTCGGCATCGAGGTGGACGAGCATGGGTCTGATAACTGATTGTTTGAACAGTATTCATCAAAGAGAGCCACGCAAGAAGAAGGTGAAGGGAGTGCACAAAAAAGCCGCGCCCGTAGAACGGGCGCGGCTTTGAGCACATCCTGCTCGATCGTCGACTGGTCTAGCGTCGGCGACGGAGGAAAAGAGCGCCGAGTCCGACTGCGAGGAGCATGGCCCTCGAGGGCTCGGGGATCGTGTAGATGTAGAGGATACCGTGTGTCTGGAAGATGTCGGTACCTGCCGGTGTATTCACGTTGACACCTTCGATGCCACCTGGGCCGTTGGGATCAATCGACCACCAGTACGTCTGTCCAGTGGTCGAGGTGAGTGTTGGAAGCACTCCCATACCCAAGCCGAAGTCGAAGGCCATCAGGTCGTTCGCGTTGTCGGTAATGTCGGTGTCGTTGCTGAGTCCACCAGTACCGGGCTCGAGAAGACCACCACCGACTCCCCATGTGAAGTCATCGGTCCAATCGAGCAGGTTCCAGTAATCACCGTTGTTGGCAAGGGTGAGGTTAGTGAAATACCCAGCAGGCATGCCACTGAGGTCAATCTGGATGGAACCCGGATCCGCATTCAACTGGATGTGATCCGCGAGGAGGGTATCAGACATGACGGTGCCCGTATTCATACCGACGCCGCTCGGGGCACCGGCATCAAGGTTGCCGTCGATATCGAACCAGTTGAACTCGATGGTCGATCCAGGCTTCCCACTGATGGGGTTGACGTCTCCGTCTGCGGAGATGTCTGCCATGTCCCACGTGAGCGGGTTGGTGTACGGGGTGTTCGTCTCCATCTGGATGAAGTCGTGCAAACCAGCTTGCAGGTTCGTGGTCACCGGACCGACGCCGTTGGTGCTCTGACCCATGTCGAAGTGACCTCCGAACTGGTAGATGTCAGCGTTGACGTCGCGAGTGTTGCGAATCTCACCCTCGAAGAGGTTGATCTGCGCTTCGTTGTCGCGGTTGATCAGCGCCCACTGAGTACCAGTGGCCTGCGGGTTGTCCTTCATCTGCATCGCTCCGCCGGCCATGTGGTCGGGGATCTGACCGCCACCGCCAGCAGCGGTGGTAACTCCGCCTCCGCCTGCGACGTCGATGGAGTCACCGACGACGTTGTTGCCGGCGAGGTCGAGGATGGCGCTGGTGTTGTTGACCGTGAAGGTCGACTGACCCATCTCGAAGCCACCGTTGGTGTTGTAACCACCACCGAGGGCATCGTAGCCGGTCCCATTGCCGCCTGCAGAGCCAACTGCCGCACTTGGAGCGATCGTCGCGTTACCAGCGTCGTAGCGGTCCACCGACATCTCGAGGTCACCAGCCATGGTCACATTGCCCGTACCGTTCTGGTTGTAGAAGCCCTGCGAGTTGTCGCCATCACCGATAGTGATGTCGGCCTGAGCGTAGGTCTTGTTGACGTCGTTGTTGTGGTTGAACACACCGATGGAGCCTTGGCCGTCTGCTGGGCCGGCTACCATTCCGTAGGCGGTGTCGTCATCATCCTGCCAGATGGCTCCGGTACCAAAGGCAGTGCCTTGGAGTGCGGTATTGAAGGCAGCGCCTTCCGTGTTCATGTTGTTTCCAGCGAGGCTGGCACCTGCGATGTCGACCTGGGCTGACTGGCCGTCCCACGCGAGGAAGTCCGTTCCGGCAGCGTTCATCCACGGGACGCGAGCGTCACGCGGGCCGCGAGTGCCTGCCACTCCTCCAGGGGTGTTCCGGACATCGGCCTGGCGGGAGATCAGGGTCTCGTTGCCCAGGCCACCAACATCACCGTCAATGGCGGGCATCGTCGGGTTGTTGCCTTGGTCGTCACGATACATGATGCCCTCCTGCACGTTGTCGCCGGTTCCGATTCGGAGCGTTCCGCCCGCGCTGAAGTCGGCTCCGGTGCCGTTTAGGTTGTAGTGTCCTTCCCCCGAGTCACGGATGATGGTGGTGTAGTTTTGACTCTCTTCGTTGCGGCTATCGTAGGCGGTGGACCCGCCAACAACGATGTCGCCCGTCGCGACCACCATGGAATTGGCACCCGCAGCGTTGGGATCGTAGGTATCCGGGGTGTAGCCGGTTCCTGCGGTCACGCCGTCGGGCAGCTTGGAGGCCGGATTGGTGGGGTCGAGCTGGTTGTAGCCGACGCCGTCGGGACCTGTAACCGCGGCATACATGCCCTGGTTGAAGGTTCCTTTACCGGCTTCACCGATCTCGATGTCGTCGGCGGCGGTCACCGTGACGCCTGTGTTGTTGACGAGGTTGTACTCGCCGACACCGTAGTTTTGGCCGCCGATGTCGATGTCTCCGGGACCGCCGTTGGAGGCGGTAGTGGTGAGGTCGGAGTTGGCGTAGTGGTTGAACGATCCATCACCGCCCTCGCCGATGCGCAGGTCGTTGACCAGGATGGACGGGGTGTCGTCGGTTCCCTGATCGTGGTATCCCTCCTTCTGGGCGAAGGAGCCTCCAACGACTTGACCGGCAGTGAGTTCCGCCTGACTGGGGAGGCCGAAGTTGTATTCGCCGTAGGAGCGGCGACCTTGTCCACTGAGATTACCAGCACGCTCCGCATCCGCAGCGGTACCGTTATTATTACCCTCGTCGGTTGACTCGTGGTACTGGGCGATGACGATGTCCCGCGCCTCACCGAAGGATGCAACGTTATTACCAGCCTCCCACGATTCCACGGTGGTCTGCCCGGTCTGGTTGAGGACACCGGTGCCGGCCTCGCCGACGACGATGCCGTCGTCCGCATGGATGCCGCCCTGTTGAGTGGTCGGGTCGCCGAGGAGGTTGAGGATACCAAAGGAGTCCGACTGGTCTCCGATCTCGATCTCATTGTCGAGGGAGATTACGTTCTCGTTGTTGTGGTTGAAGTAGCCGGTGGAGTGACGTCCCTCACCAACCTGGATTCTATCAAACCGCGGGTTGACGCCGACAGCAGCCATGTTGTTGCCGCTAAAAGCATCCGTGGTGTCGTTGCCGATGAGACCCGATCCAGGATTGTAGTTGAAAATACCAAGGGCGTTGCTGCCGTCGTTGGCGTTGTCGCCGATGACGATGCGCTGGTCCGCATCGAAGCGCCACTGGCGGTTCGAGGCGAGAATATCAACGGTGGAGTCGTAATTGAAGATGCCGACCGCGTTGTTCTCACTAGACGCAAGGAGGATGTCGTCGCCGACCACAAAGAAGGAGTCGCGGACGACCCCGTTCTCATCTGTCCACGTCTCGGCGAGATTCATGTTGAAAATGCCGAGGCCGCGCTGGCCGACAAGGAGATCGCGGGCGATCTCAAGGATACCACCACCAATGGGGGCGGCGGCCTCGGGAGTCGGCGCGTCAGCGTAGGTGCCGGTGTCATGATCGGTCATGAACGTCCCCGCGTCATACTGCGAGGTGAGCAGGGTGGTATGTCCGGTGGCGCCGGTGTTGTTGCCGTCGGTGCCGAAGGGTTGGTTGACATTGTCCCAGTCCGAAAGTGCTCCGCCAGTGGCCGTCCGACCATAGTACTGGCCGAAGTAGGTGCCGGAGACAGCGCTGTTGTCGTTGTTGAACTGGACTCGTCCGTTTTCGTTATCGGAATCAAAGACGTTGTTGGCGCCGTCGTCGCCGAGGTTGTAGATACCGGTGTTGGCGTTGCCACCAGTGCGACCCGCGAGGCTGACATCTTCGCGGATGTAGATGTCGCCACCGACCTGATTCACGACCCCGTAAGCGTCGCGGAAGCGACCTACCTCAAGGTTGTTGGTGGTGACCATGCCGTTGGAGATGTTAAATTCACCAGAGGAATCATGATTGTTACCGACGCGAATGTTGCCACCGGATCGGGCGATCTGGAGGTAAAAGGGATCCAAGTTCGGGTTATTGGCCACGTCGAACGGATCCAGGTTCTGGTTCATGTTGTCCGTCTGCCGCCAGCTGTTGCCACCGGGATCGGGGAAGGGAGCCGTGCTGTTTCCGCCAGGGGTACCGCGGGTGTAGAGCGCGGGATCGACGTACATGAAGTTGCCGCCGAGGTTTTGTACGGCCCCATCGACATTGGCGTCCTCACGCGCATTGCCCGCAAGGCCGGTGCTGTGGGCACCTGTTTCGGGATCGAGCTCCCAGCCTTCGAAGCGTGACTGGTCGTCATTGCCGTTGGCGAAGTGCCAGTCTTTGCGCTCAACTCCATTCCAGCCCCAGCCGTACTGGACGACGTTCAAGACACCGCCGTCCATGTTGAACTGGCCTTTGAGGGTGCTGGTTTGACCGTTGGTCGAAATACCTGGAGTCAGTGGGCTCTGATGAGAAACGATCGAGCCCGAGGCGTGAACGTTATCATCGTCGCCGATATTGAAGAAGCCACCTGCTTCATAGAGAGGCATGGCCTGATTGTTGGCTCGGGTGCCGGGCACTTGGCCACCCTGAGCGAGATTGCTCGGCTGATAGAAGGCCGGATTGATTGGGTTGGCTGCTGGGTCGGCAGGCAGGTCGAACTGACGGTTCGGGTTGTTTTGAGCGTGCCAGGCGGTCTGGTCGCGGTAGTCGCCCGGGGCCGAACCCTGGCCGGCAGCAAGGACACTGTAGTCGGCGGCCTGCTGGGACTGGTTGTGACCGTTGACACCGCCATTGGGCATCACCCCGTTGGAACCGGGACTGGTGGTGCGGTCATCCGATCCACCGTTGGGAAAGAAAGTGCCGTCCTGCACCTGACCGTTGCCGCGAAGAAAGACTCCACCATTACTCATGCCCACCTCGAGCATGGCACCTGTCGTGAGGTTCAGGGTTCCTGAACCAAGCCCTCTCTGACCGAGATCGAGGGTATCAGGTGTATCCACGTAACCGGTACCGCCACCACCGAGATACTGATAGCCACCTGCGAGGGTGTAGCCGATCTGCTGGGAAGCGTGGAAAGAATTGGGGTCGATGTCGAGGACGCCGGCTCCCTCAACGTGCGTGTGAACCGGACTATGCGTATTGTTGATCGTCGATCCGTTGGGAGTGATGTAAATGGTGGGAGGGAAACCGTCCTGACGATCCGGGGCGACTTGACCGGGGTAGCCGCCGTAGCCGGTCTGTGTCGCACCCGGTCCGGATGTCCAAGTTCCTGCACCGGTCCAGTTGGTGCCAGGGGCGGTACCCGTCGAAGTGATCTGTGCGACGAGTGTAGAGGTGGCAGTGAGGCCGAAGAATACTGTAGTGAGTTTTCGCATGGAGTTGTTGGGGAAAAACAACCCGGCCGGCTCTCCGAAGAGGATTCGAGTCCAGGAGGGACTCAGAAGGGGCTTCAGGGGGGACCTGACAGGGTTGATGGAATCGTTTTATCCGGTCCCTCGGAGTCGTTCAAGCATAAAGTGAAAATTTCTTTTTCTTGTCACATCGCCATCTTCCTGCCCAAAAGATCCGCCTTTGTGAACCCCCAAAATCCCTCCATCTCCTCGCTGCGCCCCCTTTTGCTGGGCTCGGGTCTTTGCCTCATCCTGTCCGGAATCGCCGGGTTGGTGTACCAGGTCGCCTGGCTGCCGTGGTTCGCCACGGCCTTTGGGAGTTCGGAGTCTTCCGTGGCGGCGGTGCTCTCCGCCTACCTCGGCGGGCTCGCACTTGGCGCCCTGCTGGGAGAACGATTCCTCCTGCCGCGGGTGAAGCGCCCCCTCCTTGCCTATGCCAAGCTCGAGCTGCTCATCGCGCTCGGGGCGCTGGTCAGCCCTTTCCTGTTGCGCGGTGCCGCCGGGCTCCGAAACCGCCTTCTGTTTCAGGAGGACGTCTTGCCCGCTGCCGGTGGCGGCGCCGAAGCCACGCTCAATCTCGCTCTTGGTTTTCTCGCTCTCGCCCTGCCCACTCTGGCCATGGGGGCGACGCTGCCCGTCCTGCTCAAGGGCCTGGTGCAGACCCGCAAGGAGATCGGCTCGAGGAGCGGCCTCCTCTATTCACTGAATGCCGGCGGGGCTGTCATCGGTGCACTTCTCGGCGGGTTCGTCCTGATCCCCCGGTTCGGACTTTGGGGAGCGGTCTTCGGAGCTGCCGCCCTCAACCTCGCGGCCGCCGGCGTGGCACTGGGAATGCACCGCCGCCAATGGGACGGGCCCTCTGAAGAGGCGGGCGAGGCAATTGCTGAGGATAACGAGCGCATCGACCGGGACGACCGGGACGACCAAGATGACGAGCTACCCCAGTGGACCTCGCTGGTTCCAGTGGTTGTGCTCACTGTTTCGGGATTCCTCTCCTTTGGATCCGAAGTTCTCTGGACCCGACTTCTCTCCCATCTCCTCGGAGGCACCGTCTACAGCTTCGCCACCATGCTCGCATCCTTCCTTCTCGGGATCGCACTCGGAAGTGCCGCAGGCTCGCGCTTCGCCCGGACCCGGCGCGGTTCTCTTGCCGGGCTGGCCTTCTGCCTCGCCGGCGCGGGACTGGTGGCCCTCGGTGCGCTGTCGTGGATCGATCAGCTGCCGGGGTGGTTCAGCGATCGTGGAATCGCAGGCGGTGGGCTTGGATCCCAGCGTCTTCTCGGCAACGCGGCGGCGGCCTGCCTGGTGCTCCTGCCGGTCTCCCTGCTGCTTGGGGCGACCTTTCCCCTGGCCGTGCGCGCGATGGCTCGGACGGCTCGGGACGCGGCCCCATCAGCTGCCAGGATTTATGGTTGGAACACGGCCGGCGCCATCCTCGGTGCGGTCGCGGTCGGCAGCCTCCTGGTCCCTCGCCTTGGCTTCGAAGGAACGATTCTTCTGTTTGCGGTCTGCTGGCTTTTCCTCGCAGCCCTCTCCCTCGCGCCTCTCTTTCCGACGACGGCTCGTCGCCCTCCCGTACTCGCCAGCCTCGCGATCGCCGCACTGGCGCTCGGCCTCGCCTTCTTCTTCAAGCCCGCCCGTCCCCAGTTGCTCAGCATGTCGCCATTCGCGAGCCGCAACGCGGCCGAGAGCATGGGCGAAGAACTCTACTTTCATCCGGGCCGGACGTCCACCGTGCTCGCCACCGAGTCGAAGGGCGCGCTCATTCTACGCACCAACGGACTCCCCGAGGCGGCCGTGCTCGCCCGCGGCGGCCAGGCGGCGCCGACCGGCGAGGCGGAGTGGATGGCGAAGCTCGCAGTTTCCTCTCGCCCCTCCGCAGAGAGCGCGCTCGTGATCGGCCTCGGGGGCGGAGCGACGGTCGCCGCGATCCCCTCTTCCGTGAAAACGATCGACGTCATCGAACTCGAGGAAGCCGTCGTCGAGGCCAACCGCGCCTTCGCCCCGCGACGCAGCCGCGACCCTCTGGCCGATCCGCGGGTCACGATCACGATCAACGACGCGCGGGCGGCTCTCGCGCGCTCGGGAAGAAAGTTCGACCTCATCTTCTCGCAGCCGTCGCATCCTTTCACGGCGGGAGCCGCTCATCTCTACACCGGCGAGTTTTTCGCCCAGGTCAGAGAGCACCTCACGGATGACGGGCTCTTCGTTCAATGGATGGGGAGTGACTTCGTCGACATGAAACTGTTCCGCTCGCTGCTCGCGACTCTGGCTGGAGCCTTTCCCGAAACCCGCGTCTACGAAGTCGAGGGCGATTTTCTTCTGCTCGCCGCCGAAGACCAGATCCGCCCCGAATCGGAGCTCTTCGAAATGGCGCGACTCGCCTTCGAGACGAGGGCCAAGCCGGTCAACCCGCTGCTCCCGGGAACCGGGGCGCCGACAAAGAGCATCCGGGAGTTTCTCGAGTGGCGCGCGATCCGCTCGCCGGAAGACGTGGCCCTGCGGCTGCGACTCGACGACTCGGCCGTTCGAGTCCTGAGCTCCGGCATCCCCCAGCTCAGCGATGCTCGAAACCGGCTCGCCATCGAAGTGCCTCTGCTCCCTTCCGGCGCATCCCTGCAGCCAAAGAACTCCGAGAATCAGCGACTCCTGCTCGAGCACGACGTTCTCCTGAAGATGCGATCGACCGTTCTGCCCCCGAAACTTGACCTCTCCTACATGGCCGTCCGGATGGGCGAAACCATGCCGATCCAGCGAGCCAAGCCCTTCGTCGAGTCGCTGCCTGCCTGGGACCGCCACTACGCCAAGGGAATCCTCTTTCTCAATCGGAAGAACTTCGGGCTGGCCGCCGTCGAATTCACCAAGGCCGAACAAGCCCTCCCGGGTGAACCACGAAACGCCTTCGCCCACTCCTTCGCACTGCTGACCAAGGTCAGGTTCCCCCCCACCCGGAAGATTCTTTTCCCTCCGGGAACGATCACTCCGGGCAGCGATGCCGAGGCGAGGTTTCTGCAACGGGCGCAGTCCACGACGCGCGCCGATCAACTGTTCCTCGAATCCTTCTACGCGTTTCAGACCGCGCAGTTCTCGCGCTTCCTCGAGCTGGAACCAGAGCTCATCCGAACCACCGGCCCGAGAGACTGGCAGGAATCGCTCGTTGCGATCATGCAGGTCACCAGCCGGATCCGTACGCCTCACCCTGACCCGGAAAAGCGCCGAGCCCAGGGCCGGCGCTGCCTCGCCATCCTCGACGCACTGGCTCTCACTCGCCGCTCCCTTTCTCTCGACCTCTCCTTTCTCCGCGCCTCCTCGGCTGCCATGGCCGGAGATCTCGACAGCCTTCTTGCCACCTACTGGTCGGCGGGACTTCTAATCCGAAGAGCAGCCGGCAACGGGGTCGCCCGGGAACAGATGAGCGGCCTCGCCTCCGGGCAGCGCATGAATGCGCTGCTCGCACAGATCACCGCCCAGGCTCAGGGAATGAGCGAAGTCGATCAGGCCAAGCTCGAGCGATTCCTCGAACGCGCTGCCAAGGAAGGAATCGTGGGCCGGCCAGAAGTCGCAGAGGGGAAAGCCGGGACCGCCAACGAAAGTGAAGTCTCACCGGGCCCGTCAGGACCCGGCGACGGCAAACCCGGCAAACCCGTCCTCCCCGACCCGGCCCCGCTGGAGCGCTAGCACAGAGCCTCGTGAGCGCCGCCGGACACGCCGAGGACCAACTACCGAGGGTTTCGTCTCGAATTCCTCGTCGGGCTCGAGCGTTCTGCCTTGAAGGTGGAACTCGACGTCCCCGGCGAGTTGCGG